>QFCS01000291.1_pt1 | contig 121220 bp, 125 predicted proteins | sample 3576561 | NCBI WGS metagenome assembly QFCS01 | reverse complement strand
TGCCGTACGGCGCGACGTTCGGCGGCGCCGTACCCCCACCCCTAACCCCTCCCCACAAGGGGGAGGGGGACTTTGCGGCCGCCATGCCGCGTAAAATCGCCAACGATTGGTGCCCGGCAGGCATGCAAGCGGGTCCCCCTTGTGGGTTAGGGGTGGGGGTACTACCCCACCGAACGTCATATGCGATTGCCCTGGTTCGACGGGGGAGAGGAAGTTCCAATCGCCGACGCTGCGTTCCTCTCCTCCGTTGAGGGGGAGAAATGGGGCCGGAGTTGGGGGTCGAATTCCGGAAGGTTCTGTCCCACTTTAGGCGCGGCGACGAACCTGCTTCAAGCCACAACCGGAGACAACGCGCATGCAGCACAGGGTGGTCGTCGTCGGGGCGGGGTTCGGCGGGTTGCAGCTGGTGCAGGACCTGAAGGGCGCCGGCTGCGCCGTCACGCTGATCGACCAGCGCAACCACCACCTGTTCCAGCCGCTGCTCTATCAGGTGGCGACGACGCTGCTTGCCACATCCGAAATCGCCTGGCCGATCCGCCGCATTTTGCGCTCGCGCGAGGACGTGACGACCCTGCTGGCGACCGTGGAGGGGGTCGACCGGCAGAAGCGCGAGGTGATCATCAACGGCCGCAGCCGGGTGCCTTTCGACACGCTGGTGCTCGCCACAGGCGCGCGCCACGCCTATTTCGGCAACGACCGCTGGGAGGCCGACGCGCCGGGGCTGAAGACGCTGGAGGACGCGACCACCATCCGCCGCCGGCTTCTGCTTGCCTTCGAACGCGCCGAGCTCAGCGACGACGAGGCGGAGCGCGAGGCGCTGCTGACCTTCGCCGTGGTCGGCGCCGGGCCGACCGGCGTGGAACTCGCCGGCATCATCGCCGAGCTGGCGCAACGTGTGCTGCCGCCGGAATTCCGCCGCATCGACACCCGCCGTGCCCGCATCCTGCTGATCGAGGCCGGGCCGCGCATCCTGCAGGCGTTTACCGAGGACCTTTCCGCCTATGCGGCAAGAACGCTGGAAAAGAGCGGCGTCGAAATCCGCACCGGCGTGCCGGTGACCGATTGCTTGGCCGAAGGCATCGTGCTCGGCGACCAGCCGATCGCCGCCCGCACCGTGATCTGGGCGGCCGGCGTGCAGGCGTCGCCGGCGCAGGCCTGGCTCGGCGCCGAAGCCGACCGCGCCGGCCGCGTGCTGGTCGACCCGACACTGGCCGTGCCGGGAGACCCGGCGATCTTCGTGATCGGCGACACCGCGCATGTCGAGACCGACGGCAGGCTGGTGCCGGGCATCGCGCCCGCCGCCAAGCAGCAGGGCAGCTACGTCGCGCGGGCGATCCGCGCCCGGCTCGCCGGCCGGCCTGCACCCGCGCCGTTCCGCTACCGCCACATGGGCAACCTCGCCACCATCGGCCGCAACGCGGCGGTGATCGATTTCGGCCGGTTCAAGCTGAAGGGCTGGCTGGCTTGGTGGGTGTGGGGGGTGGCCCACATCTATTTCCTGATCGGCGCGCGCTCGCGCCTGATCGTCTCGCTGAGCTGGCTGTGGAGCTATATCTCGGGCCACAATTCGGCGCGGCTGATCACCCAGAAGGAGACTTTGCGCAAAGGCTGAGGCGGCGACGTCAGCCGGCGGAGCCTTTGGCCCCGGCGTCCAGGCCCTGGGCGTAGATGGCGTCCAGAACGCCGCAGGCGGCCCTTGCACGGGTTTCCGGAAGGTTGCGGAGATCGAAGCCGCCGAGGCTTGCGATTTCGTCGCGCGTGTGATCCCAGACGCACCAGCCCTCCGGTTGATGCTTGCAGTAGAATCTCGGATGTTTGGCCGAACCCATGGTCGATCCCAATGCAGCGGAAACGATGATGTTCCCTTCGAACCATTGGCAGGGTGAATCGAGCGTGAATTCGAGCCGCCGCCCTGGAGCCTGCCTCGCATGATCAGCCACGCCGCCCTCGATGACGTCTCGCGCCGGCTGATGCTGGAGATCGGCCCGGTGTGGGGCAGGGATATCCAGCGGCATCGCGACATGGTGCTTGAGGCCTATCGCCCCGCCTTGCAGCGGGCGCCCAGGGCCGGCGTCGCGGTGACGCGCGACGTCGCCTACGGGCCGCATCCGCGCCAGGTGCTCGACTGCTTCATGCCATCGGGCGCGGCCAATGCGCCCGTCGTGCTGTTCGTGCACGGCGGCGCCTATTGGCGCGGCAGCAAGCGCGACACCGACGAGGTGTTCGACAACGTGCTCTACTGGTTCGCCCGCCAGGGTTTTGTCGGCATCAACGTCGAATACCGGCTGGCACCGGACGTGCAGTGGCCGGGTGCGGCGGCCGATCTCGACCTGGCCATCGGCTGGGCGCGGGCGAACGTCGCGCAACATGGCGGCGATCCCGCCTCGCTGTTCGTCATCGGCCACTCGGCCGGCGGCACCCACGTCGCCACCCATGCCTATGACCCGGCCGCCGGCTTTCTCGGCCGCGGCGTCAAGGGCATCGTGCTGATCTCGGCGCGGCTGCGCGCCGACGTGCTGCCGGAAAACCCCAATGCCGGCGGGGTGCGCGCCTATTTCGGCGATGACTCCGCGCTCCACGATGCGCGCTCGCCGCTGACGCACGCGGCGGAAAGTCCGTTGCCGGTGATGATCGCCATCGCCGAGTTCGAGAACCCGCTGCTCGACCTCTACGGGCTGGAGCTGGCGCAGCGCATCGCCGTGGTCCGGCGACGGGCCCCGCGTTTCCTGCGAATGACGGGTCACAACCACACTTCGATCATGGCGCATTTCAATACGGTCGAGGAAGCGCTCGGCCGCGAGATCGTCGATTTCACGCGCCGGCTGGCGTGAGCCGTCCGGCATCGCCGCAAGCTTCACCGGGACGTCGGCTTCAACTGCCGGCATCGTTATATTTTAACATTTACAACGAGTTGCAAACCTTGTTTCACATTTGTGCGAAAGGGTGACTTTCCTCCTGCGTGGTCCTTGACCACGGCCTTGGGTGGTCCACTTTAGACCCGGAGCGCGTACGCGGACCGGAGGCTCTGGATGGTCACTTTCACCCTGAACGGCAAGGAAACCAGGTTCGACGGCGATCCCGACACGCCGTTGCTGTGGGTCATCCGCGACGCCGAGAAACTCACCGGCACCAAGTTCGGCTGCGGGGTCGCGCAATGCGGCGCCTGCACGGTCCACATGGACGGCATGACCCGGCGCTCCTGCGTCACGCCGGTGTCGACGGTCGAGGGCTCGGAGGTCATCACCATCGAGGGGCTGTCTGGCGCCGAGGCCGAGGCGGTGCAGAAGGCATGGGTGGCGATCGACGTGCCGCAGTGCGGCTATTGCCAGTCCGGGCAGATCATGTCGGCGGTCTCGCTGCTGCAGTTCACGCCGAAACCGTCCGACGCGGACATCGACGGCGCCATGGCCGGCAATATCTGCCGCTGCGCCACCTACCAGCGGATCCGGCAGGCGATCAAGGACGCCGCCGACATGCTGCCGACGTGAGGAGGACAGGGCCATGACAGTTCACGCCTTCCGTCCCTCCCGCCGCGCGGTCCTCGCCGGCGCCGGCCTGATCATCGGTTTCGCCGTCATGCCGAAGGGGTACGCCCGCGTCATGAACGGCATAGACGCAGGCGGCAACGAGCCGCTGCCGGTCATGAACGCCTTCGTGAAGATCGGCACCGACGACACGGTGACGATTCTGTCCAAGCATATCGAGATGGGGCAGGGCCCGTTCACCGGCCTTGCCACGCTGGTCGCCGAGGAACTCGACGCCGACTGGAGCCAGATGCGCGCCGTCCACTCGCCGGCCGACGACAAGGTCTACGCGAACCTGCTGTTCGGCATGCAGGGCACCGGCGGCTCCACGGCGATCGCCAATTCCTACGAGCAGTACCGCCAGGCGGGCGCGACGGCACGCGCCATGCTGGTCGCAGCCGCGGCGGCGGACTGGGGCGTGCCGGCCGCCGAGATCACCGTCGAGAAGGGCCGCATCCGCCATGCGGCCACCAACCGCGAAAGCGGGTTCGGCGCGCTGGCCGACAAGGCGGCCGGGCAGACGCCGCCGGCCGAGCCCAAGCTGAAGGAGCCGAAGGATTTCGTGCTGATCGGCAAGGATCTGCCGAGGCTCGACACGGTGCAGAAGAGCACCGGGCGGGCGATCTTCACGCTCGACGTGCTCGCCGACGACATGCTGGTCGCCGTGGTCCGTCACCCCGACCATTTCGGCGCCGCGGTCAAATCCTTCGACGATGCCGAGGCGCGCAAGATCGCCGGCGTGGTCGACGTAAAGCAGGTATCGAGCGGCGTCGCGGTGATCGCCGACAACACATTCGCGGCGCTGCGCGGCCGCGCGGCGCTTAAGGTCGATTGGGATCTCGCCAAGGCGGAAACGCGATCGAGCCGCCAGCTCGAGGCCGACTTCGCCGCGAAGTTCGCCGAAAAGGGCATCGAGGCCGCCAACCGCGGCGATGTGGAAAAAGCCTTCGGCGAAGCCGGCGTGCAGACCATCGAGGCCGAGATCGCGTTTCCGTTCCTCGCGCATGCGCCGATGGAGCCGCTCGACGCGGTGCTGATCAGGGACGGCGACGCGGTCGACATCTACACCGGCGCACAGTTTCCCGGCATGGACACGATGACGGCCGCCAAGGTGCTCGGCATAGACGCAGCAAAGGTGCGCGTGCACACGCAACTGGCCGGCGGAAGTTTCGGACGCCGTGCGCAGTTCGGCTCGCCGTACATGCAGGAGGCCGCCGAGGTGTTCAAGGCGACCGACGGCTCGCGTCCGGTCAAGCATATGTGGACCCGCGAGGACGACCTGCGCGGCGGCTTCTATCGGCCGATGTACGTGCACAAGATGAAGGGCGCGATCGACGCCGAGGGTAAAATCGTCGCGTGGGACCAGGTCGTCGTCGGCCAGTCGATCATGGGCAAGGCTTCGACCGAGCTGGACGATTCCTCGGTCGAGGGGGCGTCGGACCTGCCTTACGGCATCGGCAATCTGCGGGTCGTCTCGCACAACGTCGACCTTGCCGTTCCGCCGCTGTGGTGGCGCTCGGTCGGGCACACGCATACGGGCTTCGCGGTCGAGACCTTCGTCGACGAATTGCTGCGCATGGCCGGCAAGGATCAGGTGGAAGGCCGGCTTGCGCTGCTCACCAACGAGCCGCGCCACGCCGGCGTGCTGAAGCGGGTGGCCGAAATGGCCGACTGGGGTGCCAAGCCCGCGGACGGCCGGGCCCGCGGCGTCGCGGTGGTCAAGAGTTTCGGCACCTATGTCGCGCAGGTCGTCGAGGTGTCGCGTGACGGCGCCGGCGCGCCGCGGGTCCACAATGTCTGGTGCGCGGTCGATTGCGGCGTCGCCATCAACCCGAACGTGATCAAGGCGCAGATCGAGGGCGGCGTCGGCTTCGGGCTGGGCGCCGTGCTGTTCGACGAGATCACGCTCGGGGAGGGCGGCAAGATCCTGCAGTCGAACTTCCACGAATACCGGTCGCTGCGCATCAACGAGATGCCGCATGTCGAGGTCGGCATCGTCGCTTCGACGGAAAAACCGACCGGCGTCGGCGAGCCGGGCGTGCCACCCGTCGGGCCGGCCGTCGCCAACGCCTGGCGGGAACTGACCGGCCAGCCGGTGCGACGCCTGCCGATCGTACCGGGAGGTGTTTCGTGATGCGTTTCCCGCTTCTTGTCGGGCTCCTGGCGGCCGCCACCGCCGCGGGCATAGCCGCGAACGTCTCGCTCGCCGCCAACAACGCCGTCGACGGCGCGAGCCTGCGCGAGGCCGAAACCTTCGCCTCGATCGCGGACAACAACCAGCGCGCCGTCGCCCTGTTCGAGGAAGCCGGCAAGGTGATCCTGCATCCGCGCTGCGTGAACTGTCACCCGGCCGGCGACAGTCCGCTGCAGAACATGGCGATGCACAAGCATCAGCCGCCGGTGACGCGCGGGGACGGCGGCATGGGCGTGCCCGGCATGATGTGCAATACCTGCCATGGCCCCGCCAACGCGGATATCGTCGGGCAGGCCGAGACGCTGAAAAGCATTCCAGGCAATCCCGCATGGCACCTCGCCCCGATCGAGATGGCCTGGCAGGGAAAGTCGCTCGGCTATATCTGCGAGCAGATCAAGGATCCGGAACGCAATGGCGGCAAGACGATGGACGAACTCGTCGAGCATATGGCGCACGATCCGCTCGTCGGCTGGGGCTGGAATCCCGGCGCCGGCCGGGAGCCCGCGCCGGGCAGCCAGGAGGTTTTCGGCGAACTGATCCGCCGCTGGGCGGCGGACGGCGCGGCCTGCCCGCCGGCCTGATCCATTTGCTGAAGCCCGGGAGGCGCTGACCGGCCCGCTGCCTGGCGGTGGGCCGGTCACCCAGAAGCCCGCTTTCGTCGGGCTCGCGCGCAGTTTTGATGCCGGCCGGCGTTATGAGTTGCCGTTTTTCCGCTCGGCCGTTCGTCTCGAACCCAATGCCGAGCCGCTCGTCTTCCTGCGATGGGTGCCGGCTGTCGGCCTCAGCGCGCCACCGCGCCGATCGCCGCGGCCATTATATCCACGCCGCGGTCGATCTCCGCGTTTGACACCGTAAGCGGCGGGGCGATGCGAAAGACACCGCCCATGCCGGGCAGCTTGACGATGTTCATGCTCAAGCCGCGGCGCATCGCCTCCTCCATGATCGCCGCGCCAAGCTCGAAGCCCGGCGCCTTGCTCCGCCGGTCGGTGACGATTTCCAGCCCGAGCAGCAAGCCGCGTCCGCGCACGTCGCCGACGCACTCGAACCGCTGCTTCAGCGACAGCAGGCCTTCGCGCAGCCTTTCGCCGCGGGCGACTGCCTGCTCGACCAGGCCGTCGCGCTCGACCACGTCGAGCACGGTCACGCCGATCGCCGCCGGCAGCGGGTCGGAGACATGTGTGGTGTAGAACAGGAAACCGCGCTCGAAGGCCGTCTGCTCGATCTCGGCGGTGGTCATGACGGCGGCCAGCGGCAGGCCGGAACCAAGCGTCTTCGACAGAGTGAGGATGTCGGGCGTCACGCCGTCGCGCTGGAAGGCGAACATGTGCCCGGTGCGGCCGATTCCGGTCTGCGCCTCGTCGAGGATCAGCAGCATGCCGCGCTCCTCGCATTTGCGTTTCAGCGCGGCGAGATAGCCGGGCGGCAGCTCGAGGATGCCGCCCGAGGACAGGATCGGCTCGGCGATGAAGGCGGCGAGGCTGCCGGTCGATTGCCGGTCGATCAACGAAAACGCGTCGTCGAGCTCGGCCTGCCAGTCGTTCGAACCGTCCGGGCGGGTGAAGCGCGGGCGATAGGCGTTGGGCGCGGGAATAACGAACGAACCGGCGGCCGCCGGGCCGTAGCCGCGCCGCCCGGCGCTGTAGGTCGCCGAGGCAGCGGCGCCAGTCATGCCGTGCCAGCTCTGCGCGAAGGCGACTACCTCGTGGCCGCCGGTGACCAGCTTGGCCATGCGGATCGCCGCCTCGTTCGATTCGGCGCCGGTGGTCAGCAACTGCACGCGGTCGAGGCCGGGGGCGAGGGCCGCCAGACGCTCGGCCAGCTCGACCACCGGGCGCGACAGCATGCCGCTGAACAGATGCGCCACCGAGGCCATCTGCCGTTGCACCGTTTCGACGATGTCGGGGTGGGTGTGGCCGAGTACGGCGCTCATCTGCCCCGAGGTGAAGTCGAGGATGGCGCGACCGTCCGCGTCGTAGACGAAGCTGCCCTCGGCCCGCTCGACGATGATCTGCTCGAAGCCCGGCCCGTAGCGTGTCAGGTGCTTGCGGGCCGAGGCCCAGAATGCGGGATCGTCGTTCAGCGACATGGGATCATCCTGGTTGGATTTGCCCCCTGAGCTACGCGCTCTTGCTCCGCGCGGCAAATTGATATTCTCTCATTCGGATATCGAGAGAATTGATATAATGCTCGACCTTGCCCTGCTGAAAAACTTCGCGGTGGTCGCGCGAACCGGCTCGATCAGCCTTGCCGCGCTGCAGGTCGGGCGGACGCAGTCGGCGCTCAGCATGCAGATGCAGCGGCTCGAGGAGACGGTCGGCCACGCGCTGCTGCACCGCAGCGGCTCCGGCATGCGGCTGACGGCGGCCGGCGAGAAGCTGCTGGTTCATGCTGAATCGCTGCTGTCCCGTCACGACGAGGTTCTGGCCGAGATGCGCGGCACCGCGCTGAAAGGCTCGCTCAGCCTGGGTTGCCCGGACGACTATTCGATCGCCTTCCTGCCCGGCCTGCTGCGCGGCTTCTGCACGGATCATCCGGAGGTGGAGCTGCGCATGGTCTGCGCGCCGACGCTGGAGCTGCGCCCGCTGCTGCACCGGCGGCAGATCGACATGGCGCTGGTGTCGCTGCCCGACCCGGACGATGCCGAGGTGATCCGCAAGGAGCGTTTCGTCTGGGTGGCGAACGCGGCGGAACCGGACGTGCTCAGCCACGCCAGCCTGCCGCTGGCGCTATCGGCGCCGATGACGCTCGACCACCGCGCCGCCTGCGACGCCATGCAGGCGGTCAACCGCCGCTACCGGGTGGCCTTCGCCAGCAACAGCCTTGCCGGCCTGATCGCCATCGCCCGCTCCGGCCACGCCATCAGCGTGCTGACCCGCACGGCGGTTCCGCCGGACCTCCACATCCTGTCGGCCGGCCTGCCGCCGCTGCCCACCATCGGCATCGCGCTGGAATTCGCCGAAGCGCGCCGCCCGGCGGCGGCCCGCGCTCTGGGGGAGCATATCCGGCGCGTGCTGCCAGGATTGTAGGACGGTCCGGCGCTTTGCACCAACAACGCCGTTTGCCGTACATCCGGTGGCGAAGCGGGAGGAACGGACGGGGAACGGGTTCAGTGGATGGTACCGGCGTCGCCTACCAGGTGCATTCCATTCAGGATGGCAACCATCTCTTCGGCGTCGTCCATCTGCAACCCGGTCGCCTGCCGGCTGCCAACCTCGGCCGGCCGGCCCGTATAGGCATCGAACACGGTCCAGGTTCCGTTTGCTTCGATGCGTCGCGCGTAACGTAGAATGTCCATGCGGGATTCCTCCGATCAGACGGCGACGATGCGGACGACACGCGGTGTCGGCCGAGGCATCAACAGGTCCGCTCTTGCCGAAGCGCCTTTCCGACGCTGTTCTGTTCCTCGCCGTCATCGACGCGATTGAGCGTGACGGTGCAGCGTATCAGGAAATTCCAGTCGGGTCCGTGCTCGATGATCAGGTGGAGATCGGAAATTTCCTCGAAAAAATACTCGACTTGCTTCTGGCCCTCGTGGGTCCTGTATTCGATGACGGCCTTCCAGCGCTTGCCGGCGTGCAAGGTGAAGACGTTGCTCATTGGCTCTCCTGGGACAGCCGACAATCTCAAAACGTGATGCTGGTGAAGACGAGAAAGAGTACCGCGCTGACCACGCCACCCGTCATGAGGACAAGCAGCCACGCAGTCGGATGGGCGTTCAACGCCGCGAGATATCTCATGCGGCATCCTCAAGGGCGGTTTCGCCATCCGCGTCCCAATCGCCGACCGCGTCGCCGATGAACCTGCCCATCCTGCTCATGGGAATGCTGAGCCTCAACGGCCCGTCGCACGGGAAAACAGCCAGAAGGTCGGCCTCCTCGTTCACGCCATGCTGGAACTCCCGGACAAGAAGGACGGCGACACGTTCCGCGTCGAGGCTTCCGGGCATGATCGCGTTACGCAGGCAAATCCTGGCATGGACATGCATGATCATATCCATGTCGGCGGATGTCAGATGTTGTTGATGCCGGGAAACGGAAGACATGACGTCCTCCTTTCGTGGTCGGGGCTAGGGCACGATGGCCGCCCTCAACCGGCAGCGCCCTGGAACAAGCCGCCGACATTCTGAAGCGTATCAGCATTCGCGTGCTGGTGCGAGGACAATCGGTCGCCGGGCGTCCGACAAGGTCAGGTGGACGACCTGGCTCGCCGCGGAACGGCAGCCTTGGCGCGGCGCGGTGTCGCCGGCGTTTCCGTCGCGGCCTGCGCCGCCTCCCTTTCCAACCGCGCCTGCTTAAGCCTGGCAGTCTTGGCGTCGCGGCGTTCCACCTCCGCACGAATGATTGCGCGCGCCGCGTGGCTCGTCGTATCGGCCTTGGACTCCGCCTTGGACGACTTGGATTTGAAGAGAGAATGCTCGACGATAGTGCGGCTCATGCTGGCTGTCCTCGGTTCGGAAAAGCAAAAAGGCCGGGCGAACCCGGCCTCTCCTATGCGCCTCGATGATCAGTGCCAGTACATCCGTGGTCAAAGACCAGAAGCGCAGTCTGGTTAGGCGGCCTGAAGGTTCTCGGCCGCGCTCTTGCCGTTGCGGTTATCCTTCACGACATCGAAGGTGACCTTCTGACCTTCGACCAGCGAGCGCATCCCGGCACGCTCCACAGCCGAAATGTGGACGAATACATCCGGCTGGCCATCGCCGAGTTCGATGAAGCCGAAACCCTTGGTCGCATTGAAGAACTTCACAGTTCCAGTACTCATGACGATTTCCTTTCGATCGCACATAGAAAAAGCCTGCCGCGCAAATCACGCAGCAAACTGTACAGCTCGATTTTGAGAGAGGAAAATCGTTGAGGGCGCAGTTAGCGTCAGAAACAACGTTCGACAAGCAAGATCGATATTTTCATATATATAGACTGACGACGCAGAAGGCAAGGCGGCGATCCAAAATAAACCTGCGCATTCAAAATTGCATTGCAGTGGGCGGGTAAATCGCTTGCGGATTTCGGACGTTCTGCGTCACGCCAAATCTGACACGCCGATGATGTATATGGCCGGCCGACGGCCTCGATACATCCTGAGCGCGGCGGCGCGGATGGATACACGGGCATCATCGAACGCAGCCAGACACGCGCCTTCAGATGCCTGCGCGTCCAGCAGAGCGGCAGCTTCGACCAGAAACGGTATCTCGAACATGCCGTCATACGCGATGAAGCGGACGCCCTGTCTTTGTTCGTCGAAGCTGCGGCTTCCGTTGGGGAACATGAGTGTCATGTCGCAGGTCCGCCTAGGCTGTCTCAGGTGATGCGTACGGTGAGGATGGAGCGCGTACTATGCAACGTGCGCCCGCATGACTGTTGAGCGACATCATCTTGATGGTCGCTTCGGCCTTACTCAGGCCCGTCATACGACCGCAGCCGGCCTCCGCAGGGATGCCGGTGAAGACGTGATAGACGGTCCATCTGCGGTCCATCTCCACGCGCCGTCCATAGACCGGCTCGTGCCATTCGATGTATCCGAGGCCATCTCGATTCATGTCCGATCCTTTCGGTTCTGGTTTCGGGGTCGCGGGCACGCGGCCCGCATCGTTCGCGATCATCCAACGCGGTCCGAGAGCAGAATTCCGACGAGGAACATGATCGCACCAAGCAGGGCTACCCTCGCCAGCAGGCCACTCATGCCATCGAACTGGACGCACCGCCTTCGATCTTCCGCCGAAGCTGGTTCATCCCTGGCGAACCGGCGTCGCCTCAACTCTTCAAGTCGCTTCGGCGCGGCATGTTCATGTTGGCTGAAGTCCTCAGTTGATTGGCAAGCGAGGCTTCAGGCCTCGGTGAGGCATTCTCCTGTTTCGGCTTCCGGCTTTTTCGATTGCTGCGCCTCTGGCCCCTGGCCATCGTTAAACGCCCTTTCGATGAGGGTTGTGTCTTCCGTGGCGGCGAGGGTGTCGATGACAACCTCGAGCCTGTCTTCGGTCGTGACCCGATCATGGCGCTCGCTGTCGCTGCGGATACGGTACTGCGGGGAGTTGTCGACGGCAGGCAGCGTACCGGTGATACGGAACAACTCCGGCGCCTTCGGCGAGGCACCGAACCGCCGCCTCATCCTGACGATCTGTCCGACATGGTATAAATGGGTCGCAACGTTCGGGGAGCGTCTCCGCATACGCTTGCCTTGAAGTAAAGCGGTCACGCTGCCTCGCGATCCTTTGCCAATGCATCTTCGAGGTCGGCGATGTCGATCGGCACCACCCGTCCGGTCAGCCCGCCGGCCGTGGTGGCCGGCAGATGCATGAAGGTCGCCACCCGTCGATAGGCGGAAAACGAAGCGCCGTCGATCGCTTCCTCGTCGTATTCGATCTGGTATTCGCCGGCGGGTTGCGGCGCATCGAAACCGTAGAGAAGAAACTCAGACGTGAACCGAACGGTCGATCGTGTTGTACGAACCTGCATGAAGGTAGCCTCCGGGGTCGTCGGCCGGGATCATCCCGGCCGACGTCCAAGCACTCGTCACGACAAGCTACGCTTTACTTCGCAGCCGGGACGAATGAGAATTGTCTAGACGATACGCGCCGTCATCTCGGCACGCGTTCATATCGAGGATCCGGGGGATGGCGGGTCGGAGGCCTCTGACACCGCGGAAAAGCCACTCGGCCAAATCAACGGATGGGTTCATGCACGACAATTGCGTTCCAATTTAGGCCCTCGCCGAACAGGGCGCAGAATACGCCCCGCCGCCCCTGCGACCATCGCGCCCGTCCCATTTTCGCCCCGATTCTGGTAATGCTCGGGCACCGCAAATCAGCCCGGACCAACGATGAGCCTTAACCGCCAGTTCGCAAGGATCACGGCAGCCGCGCTGCTGCTTGCCGCTTCCAGCGTGCCGGCGCGGGTGCACCCGCATGTGTTCGCCGAGGCGCGGCTCGACGTTGTCGTCAATCCCGACGGGACGGTGAAGTCGCTCCGCCATCTCTGGCGTTTCGACGATCTGTTTTCGTCCACCGTGCTGATGGAGTTCGACAAGAATGCCGACCTCAAGCTCGACGACGCCGAGCTGCAGGAGGTGGCCGACACGGTCTACGCCTCGCTCGCCGAATACAAATATTTCCAGATGGTGCTGGCCGACGGCAAGGACGTCGAGATGGCGCCGCCGCCGCAACTCGTCGCCAGCTTCGACAACGAGCAGCTGATCATCCTGTTCGAATCGGCGCCAAAGGCGCCGCTGAAGCTCGCCGGCAAGGTGGATTTCGGCGTCTACGACCCGACCTTCTATACGGCGATCGACTTCACCGACGACGCCAACATGTCGGTGGTGTCGATGCCGGCCGACTGCACCAAGAGCGTCATCCGCCCCGACCCGGACGAGGTCTTGGCGCAGAACCAGTCGACGCTCACCGACGCCTTCTTCAACGACCCGGCCGGCACCGACATGAGCAAGATCTTCGCCACGCGGCTGGAGCTCACCTGCCAGGCGAGCGGCTAAGTCCAGCGCGATGGTGATGCGAAGGAACCGCACATGAAGACATGGACCGTGCGGGCGGTGTTCGCGCTGCTCGCCATCGCCTATGTGGCCACGCATTTCGTCGGCCATGCGCATGCGCAGAGCTCGCTCGGCATCGGCACCAATGAGGCGATGGTCCCGTCGACCGGGATTTTTTCCGGGCTGATGAACTGGATCAACGTGCAGCAGCAGGGTTTTTACCGCTCGCTCACCGGCGCGCTGAAGGCGATGCGCCAAGACGGTGGGCAGATGTGGGTGCTGGTCGGGCTTTCCTTCGCCTATGGCGTGTTCCACGCGGCCGGGCCGGGGCACGGCAAGGCCGTCATCTCTTCGTACATGCTCGCCAACGAGGTGGCGCTGAGGCGCGGCGTCCTGCTGTCGTTCGTCTCGGCCTTCCTGCAGGCTCTGACGGCGATCGTGCTGATGACGCTGGTTTTCCTGGTGCTGCGCGGCACCGCCGTGTCGATGACCGACGCCACCCGGTTCCTGGAGGTGGCGAGTTATGCGCTGATCACGCTGTTCGGCCTCTGGCTGCTGTGGAAGAAGGCGGGTCCGCGGCTCGCCGGCCTGTTCGGGCTCAACCCGGCCTACAGCCTTTCGGCGCAGGCATTCGGCGGGCCGGTTTCCGCCGGCCCGGTTCGTTCGCTCCGCGGCCAGGGCGCATCGCGGTTTTCGTGCACGCATGTCGAGGGCGACGGCAGCTTGGCTGCCGCCGGCGAGGTCTGCGAGAGCTGCGGCCATGCCCATCTGCCCGACCCGGCGATGCTCTCCGGTGACCGTTTCGACTGGCGCACCGCCTGGTCGGCGGTGGCGGCGGTCGGCCTGCGGCCGTGCACCGGCGCGCTGATCGTGCTCTCCTTCGCCTTCCTCAACGGCCTGTTAGCCGGCGGCGTGCTGTCGGTGCTGGCGATGTCGCTCGGCACCGCCATCACCGTATCTATTCTGGCGACGCTGGCGGTCACGGCGAAGAACTTTGCGGTCGCCTTCGCCGGCGACGGCCGTGTCGGCAACCGCGTGCACGCCACCATCGAGATCGCCGGCGCCGCTCTGGTGTTTCTGCTCGGCCTGGCGCTGCTGGGGGCAAGCCTCAACGCCTGACCGGGGCTGCCGGCAAAGGCGCGGGAGGCAATTCACTTTTCGACCCGCACGACGTCCGCGCCGCCACCGCCTGTTGCCGAAAGAAAGGTAAACCGTCGCCCGCGGCGACCGCCCCGCCACGTTCGCGCAAGCTTGGGCGCCTAGGCTTGCCGCGTCGGCGGTTTCTCGTCTTCGCCGACGAGGCGGAGCGAGAATGGCAGTCACCGAAACCCTGAGCGCCAGCAGCCCGGCCCGTAGCGGCCGCGACATCTTCTTCGCGCTCGGCATCGTCGTCATCCTGGCGGTGCTGTTCCTGCCCATCCCCGCCTTCATGATCGACATCGGGCTCGCCTTCTCGATCGCGCTGTCGGTGCTGATCCTGATGGTGGCGCTGTGGATCCAGCGGCCGCTCGACTTCTCGTCGTTCCCGACCATCCTGCTGATCGCCACCATGCTGCGCCTGTCGCTCAACATTGCGACGACGCGCATGATCCTGTCGCATGGCAGCGAGGGCACGCAGGCGGCAGGCTACATCATCAGCGGCTTCTCGCAACTGGTGATGAGCGGCGACTTCGTCATCGGCCTGATCGTTTTCCTGATCCTGATCATCGTCAACTTCATCGTCATCACCAAGGGCGCCACCCGCATCGCCGAGGTGGGCGCCCGCTTCACGCTGGACGCCATTCCCGGCAAGCAGATGTCGATCGACGCGGACCTCTCGGCCGGCGTCATCGACGACAAGACCGCGCAGCTCAGGCGGCGCGAGCTGGAGGAGGAATCGTCGTTCTTCGGCTCGATGGACGGCGCCTCCAAATTCGTGCGCGGCGACGCCATCGCCGGCCTGATCATCACGGCCATCAACATCGTCGGCGGCATCGCCATCGGCTATTTCCGTCACGGCATGAACATGGCCGAAGCCTCCGACGTGTTCATCAAGCTGTCGGTCGGCGACGGCCTGGTCACCCAGATCCCGGCGCTGATCGTATCGCTCGCCGCCGGCCTGCTGGTGTCGAAGGGCGGCACCCGCGGCTCTGCCGACCAGGCGGTGTTCGGCCAGCTCGGCGCCTATCCGCGCGCGCTTTACGTCGCCGCCGGGCTGATGGTGCTGCTCGGGCTGATGCCCGGCCTGCCGATGTTCCCGTTCGTCACGCTGGCACTCGCCATGGCGGCGATCGGCTACCTCATCCCGCTGCGCCACAAGCGCGAGGTGGCCGAGCAGGCGGAGATCGCCCGGCAGGAGGTGGCGACCAAGGAGGACGAGGAGAAGAACTCGGTCAAGGCCTCGCTGAAGACCGCCGAGATCGAGCTTTTGATCGGCAAGCAGCTCTCCACCAAGCTCCTGGTCTCGCATCAGGAGCTGGCCTTCCGGATGGCCAAGATGCGGAAAAAATTTGCCAGCCAGTATGGTTTCGTGGTGCCGGAGGTGAAGCTCACCGACGACCTGGCTTTGCAGAGCAAGAGCTACCAGATCAAGATCCACGGCACCGTGGTGGCCGAGCACCAGATGCGGGTGGGCGAGCTGATGGTGCTGCTCGGCAAGCGCGACATGCCGGAGATTCCGGGCGAGGAGGTGCGCGAGCCGGCGTTCGGCATGCGCGCCTATTCGGTGCCGGAAATGTTCGCCGAGGACCTGAAGCGCGAGCAATACGCCTATGCCGACAACATGTCGGTGCTGCTCACCCATCTCTCCGAGGTCATCCGCAACAACCTGCCGCAGCTTCTGTCCTACAAGGACATGAAGGCGCTGCTGGAACGGCAGGACCCGGAGTACAGAAAACTGGCGGAGGAGATCTGCACCTCGCACATCTCCTATCCCGGCCTGCAGGCGGTGCTGAAGCTTTTGCTTGCCGAGCGCGTGTCGATCCGCAATTTGCACCTGATCATCGAGGCGATCGCCGAGATTGCGCCGCACGTACGCCGCACCGAGCAGATCGTCGAGCATGTGCGGGTGCGCATGGCCCAGCAGATCTGCGGCGATCTGTCGGAAGGCGGCGTGCTCAAGGTGCTGAGGCTCGGCAACCGCTGGGATCTGGCCTTCCACCAGGCGCTGAAACGCGACGCCAAGGGCGAAATCCGCGAGTTCGACATCGACCCGCGTCAGCTCGAGGAATTCGGCCAGGACGCCACCAAGGCGATCCGCGCCCATATGGAAGGCGGCGAGCGTTTCGTGCTGGTGACGGCGCCGGACGCGCGGCCCTACGTGCGCATGATCGTCGAGCGGCTGTTCACCACGCTGCCGGTGCTCAGTCATGTCGAGATCGCCAAGGGGGTGGAGATTCGCATCCTCGGCACGATTTCGTGAGCGGTCTGACCGAAAGCGTCGTCATCGCGGCTTTTCTCGCCTTCTGCCGCATCGGCGGCTGCTTCATGATCATGCCCGGGCTGTCGAGCGCGCGCGTGCCCGTGCAGGTGCGGCTGTTCGTGGCGATCGCCGCCACCGGGGCGCTGCTGGTGCATCTGTGGGACCAGATACTGCCGTCCGCCAGCCGCGAGCCGGCGGTGCTGGCGCCAATGGTGGTGTCGGAGCTGCTCACCGGCGGGTTGATCGGCCTGGTGGCGCGGCTCTACATGCTGGCACTGTCGTTCATGGGAACGGCGATCGCCATGCTGATCGGCATGAACAGCATGGGCGGCCAGAGCATCGAGGGCGGCGAGCCGCAAGGGCCGCTCGGCGAGATCATCTCGTTTTCGGCACTGCTGCTGCTGTTCGTGCTCGACTTCCACCACGACATCATTCGGGCGCTGGTGCGCTCCTACGAGATCGCGCCGCTCAACATATTCTTCAATCCGCGGGTTGCCCTGATCAACGTCACCGACACGCTTGGCGAGAGCTTCATGATCGCGCTGAGGCTCGGCAGCCCGTTCATCGCCTACGCCATCCTGGTCAACCTCGCCGTCGGCTTCGTCAACAAGCTGACGCCGCAGATCCCGGTCTATTTCATCTCGCTGCCGATGGTGATCGGCGGCGGCCTGCTGCTGCTTTATTTCGCCATAGCCACCATGCTCAGCCTGTTCGCCGACGGCTTTCTGTCGGCGCCGCTCGGAGGCTGACGATGACCACCGCCACACGCAAGCAGAGGCTGCGCAAGCTGGTGGTGCTGCAGGAGAAGCTGAAGGCGCTGCACGAGACCCGGCATGCCGGCTATGTCGCGGCGGCGATGAAGGAACGCGCCGAAGCCGAGGAACTCGCCAACCGCTTCGACGCCGCCGATTCGTTCGCGTCGCAGTTTCCGGAACTCTACAACAGCCGCATCGCCAGCGCGCTCGGCAAGGAACAGGCCAATCTCAGGCTGGCCGAGATCGAGGCGCGCCGTGTCGCGGTGGCGACGGCGCGCACCAACATGGTCGAGCGCGCCTGGCGCGACGCCAGCCGGACCGACGAGCGCGTCAAGGCCGAGCGCGAACTGCTCGAACTGCTGACACGCAAGCCGGACGAGCGAGGGTGAGGCGTCGGGGATCAGGCCGGGGACAGTTTTATTACGTTCTTTCCGCAGGAAGGCGGCGACGCCCCAAGGCTGGCGCTGGCGGAAAAAAGTAAACTGTCCCCTGAGCTTCCGCCGGCAAGGCTCCCGCAAGCTTGTTCGCCGACAATGCCCACGACTTTGAACTGGAGCGTCTTGCCTTGGCGATATCTCCTCCGAGCGACATCGTGCTCGACGTCGCCCGCGCCGTCGAACCGGCCGGGCTCGATGCGGCCCGCGCCGCGCTGGCGCGGCGCACGGGCGCGTCGATGCCGCGCGGCGTCGACGCCGCCTTTTCGCTGGACGCGGCAGCCGGCGCCGGCAAGGCGGGCGCGGCGCGCGAGACGGAAGCCAATGCCGACGCGTTCAAGCGCTTCGAGGCGGTGGTGCTGCAGACCTTCGTGCAGACCATGCTGCCCAGGGACGCCGAGCAGGTCTACGGCAAGGGGCTGGCCGGCGACATGTGGAAATCGATGATGTCGGAGAAGATCGCCGACGTGATGACCGACCGCGGCGGCATCGGCATCGCCTCGCGCCTGCTTGGCGACCACTATGTCGACGGCAAGGCGACGGCCCCGGTCGGGCCGGTATCGCGTGGGCCGGAGCGTGCGGCACTCGACCGCGAGACAGCTCTGTCGAGCGCGCTGGTGCAGGAATTGCAGCGCAAGACCGCGCAGTCGCTGGACGACGGTGGACCTGCGCTTCCCGACGCAAAGAAGCTCTAGAGGCACGCGATGACCGAGTATTCTTTCTCCGCCCCGCGCGCCGGCGCCAACGACGTGTCGGTCCGGCCGGCCAGCCTGTCGACCATCCTGGGCCGTATCGAGGAAGCCGTCGAGGCCGAGACGCACGGGCTGAAGACCGACCGCGGCTTCGACCTGCAATCGTCCAACGCGCGCAAGAGCCGCTATCTCTACGAGTTGACCCGGGCGATGAAAGGCGTTGGCGAGGCCGAGTTCCTGGCCGAGCACCGCGACGGGCTGAGGCGGCTGCGCGAGGCGCTCGCGAGCAACGAGGCGGCGATCCGCGCCCATCTCGACGCCGTCAACGAGGTCGCCACGCTGATGAGCAACGCCATCCGCCATGCCGAGGCCGACGGAACCTATTCGGCTGGCGAGTTCGGGTGGGGCAGGTGATCAAGTTCGTCATCGCCGCGGTCTGGATCTGCGCCGCGACGCTGGGCGCCGTCTTTTATTCGTTCCAGGTCGCCGCGGTTAAGAGCGCTGACGCGGCCGCCGGTCCACCCACCATCATGGGCGGGCTCGACTATGTGAAGACCGACGTGATCTCGGTGCCGCTGGTGCGCGACGGCGCGGTCGAGGGTTATTTCCTTTCCCGCCTCGTCTATACGGTCGACCCGGCCGAGATGCGCAAGCTGACCGTCCCGGCGCAGGCGCTGATCACCGACGTCGTCTATACCTTTATCTATTCCACCCCGGCGCTGGATTTCCGGCGCGCCAAGACGCTCGACCTCGACGTTTTTCGCAACGGCATCCGCGACGGCATCAACAAGCGGGTCGAGCAGGATCTGGTCCAGGACGTGCTGGTCGAGCAGGTCGACTACCTCACCAAGGACGAAATCCGCGCCAACGCGATGAAGCGGCGCAGGCCGGGCGGGGACAAGGTCGTGAGTTTCGGCCAGGGGGAAGCGGCCGATCCGGCTGCCGGCGGTGGCCACGCGCCTGCACCCGCCCACTAGCTGGGCTGGACTCGACATCCCCATTCATTAAACGGCGGTTGACCGCCGCCATGCGCCTGACGTAACCCTCCGCCAAGCCTGCACCCGGCGCCGGGTGCGAATGTCATCATGCGCTGCTACGCATGCAGCGCATTCTCGCGGGTTCGCCTGCGGAACAGGAGAACGATATGGGTGTACAGGACATCGCGGAGAAGCTGCGGCCGAGGGTCGAGAGCTCCGACTTCGACAAATCGGTGAAGTTCGATACCGGCGCGGACGGCGTCATCGTCATCGACGGCAAGACGATCTCGACCACCGACGCTCCTACCGACTGCACGATCTCGTTGTCTCTCGACAACCTGGAAGATCTGCTGACCGGCGACCTCAGCCCGACGATGGCGTTCATGACCGGCAAGATCAAGGTCACCGGCGACATGTCGGTGGCGATGGCGCTGAGCCAGTTGCTGTAGAGGTAGGGGCAGTAGGGCAGTAGGGCAGTAGGGCAGTTTTACTCGACGCCACCGCCTATTGCAGGTTCGCCAGAGCCGCGTCGATTTCGGCGAGGCGGGCGTCGAGCACCGGATTGTAGGCGGTGTCGAAAGGCTGGATGGCGGCGCGCGCTTCGGCAGTGCGCTGCCGGGCCTCGGTGAGGGTGGCCTTGTCGCGGATGGAAAGCCCGATGCCGCGCAGGGCGTTGCCGATGCCGGCCTGCGCCTTGGCCCAAGCGACGGGGTCGGTCTCCTTCGATCGCACCGTCATCTCCTGGCGGTAGCTGGCCTCGGCTTCGCGATAGGCGCTCGCCTCGCCGAGGCTACCGAGCTGAATCTGCGAATACGCCAGATCGTGCAGGGCATCCGCCCACGCCGCGGTTTCGCCACGGGCGCCATAATCGGCGATCAGCTCGGCTTGCCGCGTTGCAGCCTCGCGAGCGTAGGAGGCGGCCTCGCCAGGCACGCCGACCGACTCGGCGAGCAGTTGCAGCAGGCGGGCGAGTTCCGCCTGATAGGACGCCCATAGCTGCGGCGACTGTTTTCGACCGACCAGCTTGAGCGCCTCGCGATATTGCGTCGCCGCTTCTTCGAGGGCAGGAGCGGCCGCGTCCGAATCCTGCGCCAGCATCTGCAAGGTCTGGGCGAAAGCGACGCTCATGCGCGCCCTGAGCGCGGGCTCGCCTGTAGCCGTCATGGCGGCCAGCGCACCGCGTTGGCGCGTCGCGGCGTCCTCCAGCAGCTTGCGCCGTGTCGCCTGATCGGGCGCTGCCTGGCTCAGGCCTTGCAAGGTGATCGCATAATTGTGCTCGGTCAGCGCCCGCTGCAGTACAGCGCCGTCGCCGGCCATCGCCTGCAACGCGTTGTCGAAGGCCGCCGTGGCCTGGTGCCGGAGATCGGCGGCGAAGTCCGGATCGTCGGCTTGCCGGGCGGCAAGCGCTTCCAGCACGATTCCGGCGTTGACGTGGATGGTGGCCCAGCGCAGCGGAAAAAGATCGCGCGGGCTGCCCTTGATGGCCAGGTCGAAAGCGGTGAGAGCCTGCTCCAGGCTGGCGGTGCCTTGTTCGAGCTGACCGATCGCCAGAAGCGCCTTGCCGCGGTTGTTCTGAACCGTGCCAAAGAAAGCCGGCGCGGCCTCGAAGGTCATCACCTCGAGTGAGGCGTCATAGGCAGACACCGCCTCGTTGAGGCGCGGAATGCTCGCCTCCCGCTGGCCGAGGGCGGAGACGACGTTGCCGAGGTTGTTTTCGGCCTGCGCCCAAAGGAACGGCGCGTCGGCACGCGATGCCTTGCTCAAGGCGGCGCGGTAGGCGGCGGCGGCTTCTTCGAGGCGCTCGGTGCCGACATCGCGTTCGCCGAGCGCCCACAGCGCGTTGCCGAGGCCGTTCTGGGCGTCCGACCATTGCCGCGGCTGCGTGTCCGGGCTCCACGCCGCGACGGCCTGGCGAAACCCGTCGGCTGCCCGTTCGAGCCGCACAGTGCCGCTTTCGCGCGTGCCGAGCGTGTAGTCGATCGCAGCGATCGCCTGGATGCTGCGGGCGCGCTGCTCGACGTCCTCGGCGAGTGCGAGTGTCGCGGTGGCAGCGTCGAGCGCGCTCAGCAGCACCGGCCTGTCCGCCTTGCGGTCGCCGTAAGCGAGCAGCGCGTCGGCCTCGCGGAACCGATATTCCCAGGCAAGTGCTGTGTCCCATTTCTCGATCTGCTTGAACGCCTGCCGGTAGTCGTCCGCCGCCTTGAGCTGGTCCCAGGCAAGCGCGTTGGCTTCGCCGCTGCGAGCGAAGACGGCGGCGAATTCGCGGCGCTTGGCGGCAAGCTCTGACTCGGCCTTGTCGACCGTGGCGCCGAGGTCGGCGACACGCGCCTTGGCATCGTCGAGCGCCTTGATCGCGGCCGACAGCGCGCCTTCGCGCAAAGCCCGATCGGCGCGCGCCGACAGCCGGGCGATCTCCGGGTCGACGCTGTCCAGCGTCGCCCGCTCAGCCAGCATGGTCTTCAGCCGCTCGGTCTGGCCGCGCAGCAGCCGGTCGAGTTCGGCCGGATCCTGCGGTGTGTCGGTGCCGAGCGCCTTCAGCATGGCGTAGAGCGCGTCCATCGGCACGTCGCCGGCCTTCGCCAGCGTCTCGATCTGGCGGCGACCCGGCTCGGGCAGCGCGGCGATGGTGAGCAGCAATTGCCGGCGTTCGCCGAGGATGCCGCCGTCTTCGCCCTCGGGCAGGGGTGCCGGAGTGCCGAAATAGAGCAGCCGGCTGAGGCTCTCGTTGACCCACGGCCGCTGTCGGCCGCTGGTCTTTAGATAGACCTCCTCGGCCACCATGCGCATGACCGTGCCGAACTCCGCGCCTTCCATCGCCGAGAGATGGCGCAGGATCGCCGCCGCGTAGGGGCTGTTGGCGCCGGGATCGCCGTCGAGCGCGACATGGCCCGGCTCGGCGGCAAAGCCGATCACCGTGCCGAAATTGTCCTGGCGCGTGGCGGTGGCGGCGATGGAGACGGCGCCGCGCGCGGCGCCGAGACCGCCGCTGCCGACCGGCGCGGCGGGCGCATCGGGCGCGACCTTGACCTGGGCGCCGGGCGGGAACGGGCTTGTCCGGCAGGCATCGAGCAGGACGATGGTCACCGGCACGGCGCGCTTCAGCTCGTCGATGATGCCGGAGAGCGGCACAAGCTTTTCGCCGGCGTCGTCGAGCGCCGACAGGTCGGCGTCGACCGGCACCAGAAAATTCTCGCCGCCGGCCTCGATGCCATGGCCGGAATAGTAGATCACGGCGACGTCGGCGCCCTCGGCGTCCTCGACGAAACCGTCGAGCGCCCGCCGCAGCCGCCGTGCGTCGCGGTCGGAGACGACGTCGGTGTCGAAGCCGAGGCCGGCCAGCATCTCCTCGACGGCGCGCGCGTCGTTGGGCGGGTTGGCGAGTTTTGCTATGTGCTCGTAGTCGCCATTGCCGATGACCAGGGCGATGCCCTTCAGCGTCTTGGGATTTTCTGCGGCGAACGCCGAAGCCTGGCCGAAGCACAAAACGAGTGCCGCCAGCAAGCAAAGCCAGTTCGTCCGAATAAACCCGTGCAACCGCGACATCAGCCCACATGCCCTGTCGTCGATCTTGCCCCGGTCCATGGCAGCACGATGGCGCAGAGGGCGCAAGGGCGGGGTTGTCTTGCGGTTTCTCGAATGACCCGGAACATCAGGTGGCGCGGTGAGGAGACGCCAAGACACCCGCCGATCGCTTACGACACCCTTGGGCGCAGCAGGCGCTGAAAACGCGGATCATCGCGGATCGGGTCGAGATCCCTGTCGTTGCGGAGCATGTCGATGGTGTTCTGGGCAATGTTGCTGACCGCCTTTTCGACGTAGCGCAGGGCTTGTTCCACCTCTCCGAGCTGGGCGTGGGTGCAGGCGGCATTGTGCTGCAGCACGAAGTCGTCCGGGTCGATTGCCAGGGCACGCGCCAGCCAGAAATGCGCCTTCTCCCTTTCGCCGAGATAGGAGAGCGCCAAGGCGCCACGATGCAGGGGCGATGCGTTTTCGGGGTGCAGGTTCGCCGCCCGCTCGGCCCGTTCGAAACATATCCTCGCCCAGTCCCGCCGTTCCGGGTCGGTCGACGCGAGAACGCTCGTCACCATCATCGGCGAAACGTAGTCGTCCGGCCGCAGACGCGACGTCAGCTTGAACCGTTCGATCATCTGCTCCCGGTCATCCAGGAAGCGCGCGATGGTCGAGGCAAAGAAGAAATTGGCTTCGTATGAATTGGGATCGATTGCGAACGCCGCCCGGTAGGCCAGTTCCGCTTCCCCGTAGCGCTCGTTGCAGAACAGGGCGAAACCGCGCGCCGCCAGCGCCTCGGGCAGGGCGGGATCGAGGTGCAGCGCCTGGTCGGCAATGGCCAGCAAGGCGCCAGCGTCGATCGCCTGGCCATGCCAGTCACGCAGGTAGCAGTCGCATATGACGATGCCGGCATGGGCGCGCGCATAGGAGGGGTCGAGCTCGACGGCCTTGCTGAACATGCGGCGCGCGAGCTGCAAATACGACTTCGTCAGTTCAAGCGCCAGTTGCCGGCCGCGAAGCTCGTAGTGGTAGGCCTCGATGTTGCCGGTGCGCGCCTGCTGGATGGCGCTCCTTTCGTCCGGCAGAAGTTCGAGCTCCAGATGCCGGACGACGGCCTCGGTGATCTCGTCCTGGATAGCGAAAATATCGGCGAGCTTCCTGTCGAAGCGCTCCGCCCACAGCAACTCGCCGGTCGCGCCCTCGAGCAGGCGGGTGGACACGCGGACATGCTCGCCGGACAGACGCACGCTGCCCTCGAGCAGGCAGCGGACACGCAGCTCGCGGGCGATCTCGTCGCCGCGCATTGCCCGGTCCTTGAAGGCGAAGCTGAAGTTTTTGGAGACGACCCTCAGCCTGCGGCTCTTCGCAAGTGCGGTGGTGATGTCCTCGGCGATGCCGTCCGAGAACCATTGCTGGTCCGCGCCCATCATCTCGAATGGCAGAACCGCGATGGAAGGCCTGTCGACCGAGCCCGGCGATCTTTCTGCCTGCCGCTCCTGTCCGCTGCCGGGGGACCGCAGCCGCTCCTCGTCGAGCATGTAGCCGCGACGCGGGACGGTGCGCACCAGGCCGTCCGCCTGGGGGCCGAGCGCGGCGCGGATGTCCTTAAGGCACTGGCTGAGCGAGTCGTCGGAGACGATGACGTCCGGCCACACCGCCGCCATCAATTCGTCCTTGCTGACGACCCTGCCAGGGTTCCTGACGAGATGGACGAGCACGGCGAGCGACTTGGGACGCAGCGTGACGTCGCCTGCGCTGTTGCGCAGCCTGCCTTGCCTGAGGTCAAGCGTGTGGCCGGCGAACTCGAAAATCGTCATAAGGTGCCTGGGCCCTGATCCACGTCGCTCACGCGATCATGCCCAACTCTGCACGGCATTTCCAGCAAGGGGTCGCCCGCCGATGCGTGCCGGAATGTCGAACGGCTCGTTCATCCGCGCGGCGACCAGCGCCGCTTCGCCTAGGGTTTCGTAAGAGAGCGGTTCGGAGCCCGACACGGCAGGACACGAGGACACGATATCCCAGACCACATGGCGATCGAGCGGATCGGTGACCACTTCGTACCGCGGCGAGCGCGTCGCAGATGGTCTTGCGCCGGTGCTAGGCACGGGGGCCTCCATCCGTCCTGTCGGCATGGGAATCGCGGTACTCGAAATCGGCGCACAGCGGCGTTTCCCGGAAATCCAGCCACCTGACGCCGCGGCCGATACGCCTCATGCCGATGTCTTCCAACTGCCCTTCGCTCAGATTGTCGAGCGTGAGTCGTGCTGCGCTGACATCGTTCAACCGGGTCCATCCGGAAATCAGGGCGGACAGCCAGGCACGAGATCCCCAAGAACGACGGTTCGTCAGACGTCCGTCGTCGTGTCTCGCCTCCGGAGTTTCTAAGCAGGAGATCGTCATGGTCATGCCTCCATCCAGTTCGGGAACAGACGGGAGGGTCGCACCGAACGAAAGTGAGGTCTGGAACGGCGGCTGAAATTTGGATGAAATTTCAGGGGCCGCCATGCCCACGGCTCCGAAACCATCGAAACGGTGGCGGGTAGCGGGCAAGCGGCGGAAGTTCAGCCGAGGTCGGCCGTCCGTCAGATGCTGATGAGCGCCGTTCCCGCGATCGCCAGCGCGGCGCCGAACCAGGCGGGCAATGACGGTGGCTGGCCGCTTCTGATCCACACCATGGGCAGGATGAGCACCGGGGTCATCGAGGACAGCGTGGCGACGATGCCGGCCTCGCCATTGTGCAGGGCGGCCATCAGGCAAGACATGCCGAGCACCATGCCGAAGAAGGCCGAGGCGATCGTCAGGCCGAGTGCGTCGCGCTGAAAACCGACGTTGCGGGCGCGGCCGATAGGGAGCGCCATGATGGCAAGGAAGAAAAGCGCCGCCAGCCCGCAGCGCACCGCCATGGCGGTGAACGGCTCGACGCCGTCGGCCATGGCCGGGCGGGCGAACAGCGTGCCGATCGCCTGGCCCAGCGCCGTGACCACGCCGAAGATAACGCCGGGCAGCAGCGGTCCCATCGCCGGCGGCTTCGGTTCGACGGCCACCGGGATGCTCGACGGCGTGATGACCGTCATTGACGGCGCCGAGGACCCACCGGCGAGGAAGCGCCGCGGCGTGCCGATGGCCAGCACGACGCCGGCGAGGACGAAGACGACGCCCAGCCCCTGCCGTAGCGTGATGGTTTCGCCGAGCGCGACATAACCGAGTGCCAGCGCGAACGGCGATGTCAGGGAGAAGAGCAGGGCGGTGATGCGCGGGCCGACCGCATAGATGGCGGCGAAATAGGTGGTGCTGGCGATGGCGATGCCGAAGAAACTGGATAACGCGAGATACCCTAGATGCCAGGCGCCGACGGTCCGCCAGCCGCCGATCGACAGCGAGATCAGCGCGGTCATGACGAAGGCGGCGACCATCTGCCAGCGGGCAAGCTGCAGGAGCGGCACGCGCCCCTTCAGCTCGCTGATGAACATCGAACTGAGAGCGGCGCAGAGCGCCGCCGCGACGGCAAGGACTTCGGATATCAACGTGCCCGCCTTAGTGTTTCGGGCCAACCGCCCGGCACAGCCTTATCGCGATTCAGCTTCGAAAACGACATGAGGCTGACTTGCGGGTCCAGGACCCCGTGCCGCCTGCGCGAACGGGCGTCGCGGTGCCGTTCGGATCAACGGGTCTCGGCACCATCAAGGCAGCATGGGACGGAACTGACGGCAGCCACGATCCTGGTCGCTTTTGCCGGCGTGTTCCTGATCGCCTTCATTGCGAGGCGCGTTGCGGCGGTCTCGCCATCATCGGCATTCCGCTGTTGTCGGGCGAACCGTGGCGACGCTTACCGTCAGCCCCGCTCGATCAGGAAGCGATGGCCCGTCCCGGCCGCTTCGCTGGCGAGCAGGCGGTGGCCGTCGTCGTTGCAGAAGGCGGGAATGTCGATGACGGCGAGCGGGTCGGTGGTCTCGACCCAGAGACGGGCGCCAGCAGCCATGCCGGCGAGACGCTTGCGGGTTTTCAGCACCGGCAGGGGGCAGTTCAGCCCCTTGAGGTCATAGACGTCGACGACTTCGCTATGCGGGCTCAACTGCCGAAAAGATTGCCGATGCGTTTTGCCGCGCGGCCGAGCAGGCCCGGCTTCTCGACGGGCTCCGCGGCGGCCTCGACGGGCGGCGGTGGCGGATTCTTCGCGGCTTCGGCGGCGGCGAGCGCGGCGGCCTTGGCGGCCGCCTTCTCCTGCTCGGCGCGCAGCTTGGCGGCGGCCTTTTCCTCGGCGATACGTTTCTTCTCGGCCTCGGCCGCCTCAAGCGCGGCCATCTTGCGGCCGGCCGGCGAATCGATGCGGCCCATGCGCGATGTCTGGACGATCGTGCCGTCCGCGCCCAGCGACGGCGGCTCCAGCGGGATGCGCTCGCCGCGCGCCCGCTTCTTCGTCCACTCCGATACCAGCTTGGCTTCGTTTATGCCGGCGATGGACGGCTTGCGCACCGCCGTGTCAGCCGAGCCGATGGCGCTGGTGAAGGCGGCATCGTATGTCGACTGGTAGGACTGGTACGCCATCTTCAGCGAGTCGGGCTGGGTGATGGTGGGACAGGCGCCGGCGGCCGACAGTTTCGCGGTCGGGTCGGTAACCGCGTTGAAGACATACCGCTTCTCGCAGACGTCGACCTTTGGCGGCGTCTTGGTTATCTCGAAGTGGTCGTAACCTTCCTTGAGGTTTTTCCAGAATTCATAGTTCGGGTCGTTGCGGTAGCGCGCCATGTTGGCGGCGGTCATGCGGAAGGGGAACGACTGCACCTGGAACTCGGTCTGGCCGCCGCGGAAGGAATCGCGGGCAAGCGCATAGATCTCGGTCATCTGCGCGTCGTTCATCGAGAAGCAGCCGGACGACGAGCAGGCGCCGTGCACCATCAGGTTGGAGCCGGTGCGGCCATGGGCGCGGTCATAGGCGTTGGGGTAGCCGATGTTGAAGGCGAGGTGGTAGTTGGAGTTCGGGTTCATCTGCGCCGGGCGCACGATGTAGAACCCCTCGGGCGACTGGCGGTCGCCCTCGATGAATTTCGGCCCGAGCTTCCCGGACATCTTGCAGATCTGGTAGGAGGAGAGCAGGTCGTAGCGGCCGTTCGACTTCTGCTTCCAGATCTCGACGACGTTCTCTTCCTTGAAGACCCGCGCGATGATCGGCGAGCCGCGGGTCATGCTTTTCGATTGCATCACCTGGACGATCTTGCCCGACAGCGGCGCTTCGGCGTTGCCCTTGCGGCCGACCTCGAGCGTCGATTCGGTGCACCCGGCCGCAGCAAGGGCGGCAACGAGCAGTCCGGCGCGTAGCAATTTGGCACTCATCGGCATCGGTATCGAAATGTTGTCCCGTGTTTCGGCCGCCTGGATGGTTACCCACCAGGACCGCATGCCGGACCATAGGTCGGTTAACCTTGAAATTTGATTACCGCAAGTCTTAACCGATCGTCCCGGCAGCCCGCCAGTGAGCGGACAGTGGCGGCAAATTTGTGGCGAAATCCTGTCCGCCGCGCACGCGGCGCGACAGGACTCAGAGGCTTCGGCCCATGGCGAGATACTTCTCGCGGCGCAGTTCGCGGCAGTCCAGGCCGGGAGCGGAGAGGTCGGCCAGCGCCCTGGCGATCGCCTCGCCGGTGGCCTCGATCACCGCCTCCGGACCGCGATGCGCGCCGCCGATCGGCTCGGGAACGATGCCGTCGATGATCTTCATGGCGAGCAGGTCCTGCGCGGTGATCTTCATCGAGGTGGCGGCATCGCGCGAGCGGGTGGTGTCGCGCCAGAGTATGGAGGCGGCGCCTTCCGGCGATATCACCGAATAGATCGCGTGCTCGAGCATGAAGACGCGGTTGGCAGTGGCGATCGCGATGGCGCCGCCCGAGCCGCCTTCGCCGATGATCACGGAGATCGACGGCACCCTCAGCGCCAGGCAGGCGGAGGTCGAGCGGGCGATCGCCTCGGCCTGGCCGCGTTCCTCTGCCTCGACGCCGGGATAGGCGCCGGCTGTGTCGACCAGCGTCACCAGCGGCACGCCGAAGCGGTCGGCGAGTTCCATGATGCGCACCGCCTTGCGGTAGCCTTCCGGGCGGGGCGAGCCGAAATTGTGCTTCAACCGGCTCTTGGTGTCGGAGCCCTTCTCCTGGCCGATGACGGCGACCGACTGGCCGCGGAAGCGGGCGAAGCCGCCGACGATGGCGTTGTCGTCGCCGAAATAGCGGTCGCCGGCGAGGTCGGTGAAGTCGGTGAACAGGCCGGCGATATAGTCGACGCAATGCGGGCGGTCGGGGTGGCGGGCCACCTGCACCTTCTGCCACGGGGTCAGCGCCTTGTAGATGTCGCGCAGCGCGTCCTTGGAGCGCTGCTCCAGCCGGGCGATCTCCTCGCCGACATCGACAGCTCCGCCGTCGGCGGCGAGCTTCTTCAGTTCGATGATCCTGGCTTCGAGATCGGCGACCGGCTTTTCGAAGTCGAGTGTTTGGTACATGCGCTCTCGCACTGGCGAGCCCGTGAATATGGGCCGGTGAACGGGGCGAACGGCCGAGAAGCCGCGAAAATCCGCCTCCACATAGCGTCAGCGCGGCGCGTCGGCAAGCGGGTGATGGTCGTTGACGAGGCGTACCAGCCGCTCTTCCAGCACATGGGTGTAGATCTGCGTGGTCGAGATGTCGGCATGGCCGAGCAACTGCTGCACGGCGCGCAGGTCGGCGCCGTTCTGCAGCAGGTGGCTGGCGAAGGCGTGGCGGATGACGTGCGGCGACATTTTCGCCGCAGGGATGCCGGCGCGCGCCGCCAGCGCCTTCAGGTCGCGGGCAAACACCTGGCGCGGCAGGTAGCCGCTGCCCGAGGCGGCGGGGAACAGGAAAGGGCTGTCGGCATGTGCCGGCACGGTGTCCCGCAAGGCGCGCCAGGCGCGCATGGCCGTGCGCGCCTTGGCCGACAGCGGCACGATGCGCTCCTTGTTGCCCTTTCCCCTGACCACGAAAAAACGCTCGTCGCGCGCCGCCACCGTGAGCGGCAGGCCGACCAGTTCGGAAACGCGCAGGCCGGTGGCGTAGAGCACCTCGACGAGAGCGAACATGCGGGCGGCAGCAGGGTCGTGCGGGTGCCCGGCGGCTTCCGCCTCGACGCGGTCGAGCAGGCGGGCGGTTTCGGCCTCGCTCATCGTCTTGGGCAGCGGCCGCTGCTTGCGCGGCGCGTCGAGCGTGCCGGTCGGGTCGTCGGCGCGCAGGCCCTCGGCGTAGAGGAACTTGAAGAATTGCCGCAGCGCCGACAGTTTTCGCGCCTGCGAGGTCGCGGCGAAACCGCGCCCGGCGATGTCGGTGAGATAGGCGCGGAGGTCGGCGGTCGCGGCATTGCCAAGGCCGCCGATCGTCTCGGCGGCGTCCTCCAGGTCGCGGCGGTATGCGGCAAGCGTGTTGACGGAGGCGCCGCGCTCGGCGGCGAGCATTTCCAGAAATGCCTCGATGCGGACGCCGTCCTTCATGGCGAGGCCTTGCCGATGCGGTTTTCGAGGGGCACTTCCACCGACATCTCGCCCTGCCGCGGCTTCACCAGCGTGGCGAGCGCGAACATCGCCGCGTAGGCAACCGCAACCGTGATGCCGACGATGGTGAGAAACCGGAAGAGGGTCGGCATCAGGCGATTCGGGCCCTCGTTTGCGCCAGGCGCCGTTATGGGACGGGCAGCGCGGTTGTTCAAGCGGCGTGGGCGGCCGGCCAGCTCTCTGCAAAATGGAGGAAGCAAACTTGCCGCTCCTACCGATGCTTGACGCAACCGACCATTCGTGTCGTAACCCGGCAAACGTGGGGGCGAGGATCGAAACGACGCCTGACCGCGCCCAACCGGCCGGGGATCGGATGGACATCGAGGTTGAGGTTTTGCAGGATTATCGCGCCAGCGTGATCGAGCCGCTGGGCAGCCGCTCGATCGTCTTCGTCGGGCTGATGGGTGCCGGCAAGACGGCGATCGGCCGCCGGGTGGCGACATTGCTCGGCCTGCCGTTCATCGACAGCGACCAGGAGATCGAGCAGGTTTCGCGCATGAGCATTCCGGAGCTGTTCGAGCGCTACGGCGAGCCGGAGTTTCGCGCGCTGGAGCAGCGTGTCATCCATCGCGTGCTGGAGAGCGGCCCGCAGGTGCTGTCGACCGGCGGCGGCGCGTTCATGAATGCGCAGACGCGCACCATGATCGCCGGGCAGTCGGTATCGGTGTGGCTGAAGGCCGATCTCGACGTGCTGTTCGCGCGGGTTTCCAAGAAGCAGAACCGGCCGCTGCTGAAGACCGAAAACCCGCGCGCGACGCTGGAGCGGCTGATGAACGACCGCTATCCCATTTATGCCGAGGCCGATGTTACCGTGCCTACCCGCGACGAGCGCAAGGAAGTGATCGTGACGGAGGTGCTGGACGCGCTGGCGGCGTATCTTGCCGTCAAGCCGGGCCGCGAGGAAGCGGGAGCGCCGGCATGAGCGGCCATGGCGTCGAAACGGTGAAGGTGGCCCTCGGCGCGCGGGGCTACGACATCCTGATCGGCGCCGGCCTTCTGGAGCGCGCCGGTGCCGAGATCGCCAGCCGCCTGCCCGGCGTGCGCGCCGCCATTGTCACCGACGAACACGTGGCGCGGCATCATCTGCCGAGGCTGGTCGGCAGCCTCGAGGCGGCGGGCATCGCGGCGACGTCGATCGTGCTCCCTGCCGGCGAAAAGACGAAGAGTTTCGTCGCGCTGCAGGAGGTCGTCGACCAGGTGCTGGCGGCGCGGCTGGAGCGCGGCGACGTGGTCATCGCGCTCGGCGGCGGCGTCATCGGCGACCTTGCCGGCTTCGCTGCCGGCATCGTGCGGCGCGGCATGAATTTCATCCAGGCACCGACCTCGCTGCTGGCGCAGGTCGATTCTTCCGTCGGCGGCAAGACCGGCATCAACACGGCGCGCGGCAAGAACCTCGTCGGCGTGTTCATGCAGCCCAAACTGGTGATCGCCGACACCGGCGCGCTCGACAGCCTGCCGGAGCGCGAGTTCCGCGCCGGCTACGCCGAGGTGGCGAAATACGGGCTGATCGACCGGCCGGACTTTTTCGCTTACCTCGAAGCCAACTGGCGCGAGGTGTTCGCCGGCGGTCCGGCGCGCACCTACGCGATCGCCGAATCCTGCCGCGCCAAGGCCGAAGTGGTGGCGCGCGACGAGTTCGAGACCGGCGACCGGGCCTTGCTCAACCTCGGCCACACGTTCGGCCACGCGCTGGAGGCAGCGACCGGTTACGACGGCGAACGCCTCGTGCATGGCGAAGGCGTGGCGATCGGCATGGCCTTGGCCTACCGCTTCTCGGCCCGGCTGAACCTCGCCAGCCCGGACGACGCGGCGCGCGTAGAGGCGCATCTGAAGGCCGTCGGCCTGCCCTGGCGCATCGCCGACATACCGGGCGACCTGCCGGACGCCGAGCGCCTGCTCGGCTACATCGCGCAGGACAAGAAGGTGTCGCGTGGCGCGCTCACCTTCATCCTGACGCGCGGCATCGGCCAGTCCTTCATCGCCCGGGACGTGCCGGCGTCGGAGGTGCTGTCCTTCCTGACCGAGCGGCTGCCGGGATGACGATGGCCGAAGCCGTGCTGGCAGGAGCAGGCGCGATGCTTGCCGCGGTCGTAGTCGCATGGCTTCTGCGCAAGCCGCTGCTTTCCGCCTTCGGTCTGGCGCTCAGGCCGATCGAACCGCCGCAACCATCCGGCGAGCGCATCGAGGCGCCGCCGCTGCCGGCCGAAGCCAGCGTCGCCGAGAAGGCCCAGATGAAGGCGCTGTTCGATCTCGCCGACCTGGAAGTCTCGGACGTGATGGTTCACAGGACCGCCATGCGCTCGATCAACGCCGACAATCCGACCGAGGCGATCGTCAACGAGATCATCCAGAGCCCGCATACGCGCATGCCGCTGTGGCGCGGCTCGCTCGACAACATCGTCGGCGTCATCCATGCCAAGGATCTTGTTCGGGCGCTGAGCGAGGCGGGCGGCGATGCGAGCAGGGTAGACCTGATGAAGATCGCCTCGAAACCGTGGTTCGTGCCGGATACCACCAGCGTGCAGGACCAGCTCAACGCCTTCCTGCGACGCAAGGCGCATTTCGCCATCGTCGTCGACGAATATGGCGAGGTCGAAGGGCTGGTGACGCTGGAGGACATCATCGAGGAGATCGTCGGCGACATCGCCGACGAGCACGACATCGACGTGCGGGGCGTCAAGCAGGAGGCCGACGGCTCGGTGGTTGTCGACGGTTTCGTGCCGATCCGCGACCTCAATCGCGCGCTCGGCTGGAGCCTGCCCGACGAGGAGGCGGTGACGGTGGCGGGCCTCGTCATCCACGAGGCGCAGTCCATTCCGGAGGAGAAGCAGGCCTTCACCTTTCATGGCAAGCGCTTCATGGTGATGAAACGCGAGAAGAACCGGATCACGCGCATCCGTATCCGCTCGGTGGCGTGACGGCGCGCTTGTCACACGCCGCCCGGCCCACGCCAGCTCCTGTTGAGGAGCGTCCGGTTCCTTGGATCTGAAGGCCGTTTCATCTTGAACGGCTTCCGCTCCAGCCCTGCACCACGGGCATGGCCGCCATGCCTTGAAGGGGCGGCGGCAATGCCCATCTCTTCGCTCAGAGGACGACCTCCCCATTTCGGGAAACAATGTCCGGGACGGCCCGGCCCTTTGATGGAGGGCCGCCATGGCCTGGATCTATCTCGTCGCCGCCGGAATCCTCGAAATCGTGTGGGCCTACACGATGAAGCAGTCTCACGGTTTCAGCAGGCTCGCGCCGACGGTCATCACCATCGTCACCATGATCGGCAGCTTCGGCCTGCTCTCGGTGGCGATGCGCACATTGCCGCTCGGCACCGCCTACACGATCTGGACCGGTATCGGCGTGGTCGGCGCGTTCGTAGTCGGCATCCTGCTGCTCGGCGAACTGGCCAGCCCGATGCGCATCACCGCCGCGGTGCTGATCGTTTCCGGCCTGGTGATGATGAAGCTGTCGAGTTGACGTCTCTCCGGGGCAGCGGAGGCCGTCCCACAACGGTCTGTCAGTCGCGGATCAGGCCGCCGATCGCGCCACCCACCAGGCCGCCGACGAAGGCGGCGCTGCCGGGCGAATCGAGCACGCCGCTTTCGCGCACCGGCCCCTCGCGAACTGGGCCTTCGCGCACCACGTCCTGCCCGCGCTGCCGCGCCGGCTTGCGCGGCTGTTTCGCCGCTGCCTTCTGGGTCTCCTTGGCCCTCGCGGCGGCTTCCGTCTTCGCCGCGGCGGCAGCCTTGCGCGCCTGCTCGCGCTGAGCCTCGTATTCGGCCCGCACCTTGGCCATCAGCGGGTCGGTCTGCACGACCAGGAACATATGCTGCTGCGGCGTCAGGTAGGTGGTCTCGGCGATGCCGCTTTGCTTCTGCCAGGCGGCGATGGCGCCGCGGGTGCGCGGGCCGAACGAACCGTCGGCCCCGCCGGTGGAATGGCCGAGCGCGCCGAGGCGCAACTGCAGGTCGATGCGGCCGGCCTTGTCGAGCTTGAGCAGCGCCTCCGTTTCCGGCGTGCCGGGCGCCTGGCGGACGTCGTCGGGAATGGCGACGGCGGTCCTGATCTGCGAGGCGGCGGCGGTCGCCTCGCCGGCCGGTGCAGAAAGAGCCGCAACCTTCGTCTCCGCCTTTTCGCGCAGCTGGTCGATGTTGAGCTGCGCCAGCCTGGCGAAATTGCCCTGCGGGAACTGCTGCAGGTAAAGCTCGTAGTGGGCGATTGTGTCGCGCTTGGAGGCCTCGTCCCACAGTTTCTGCTCGACGGTCCACCGGACATCGTCGGTGTTTCCTGCTTCCGGCGTGGCCTGTGTGCCGGCGCCAAGCGTAAGCTGTTCCGGCTTGGCCGGCGGCTCGCCGCCGAGGAAAACCTCACGCGCCAGCGAGGCGTTGTGCCACGGCCGTTGCGCGCCCTTGGTCTCGTCCGATACCTCGGCCCGCACACGGGTGAGTGCGCCCTGGATTTCGAGGCCGGGCGTGGTCAGATGTTTGGCCAGCGCGGTCGTGTAGGGACTGTGCACGCCCTTGCCGTCATAGGCGACGGCGCCGGGGTCGGTGGCGTAAGCAATCAGCAGTCCGCCGGCGCCGCTGCTCTGCGTGCTCGCCTGCACGGCGGCGAGGCCGGCGCCGAGCGACGACGAGCGGCTGGCCGGCAAGGCGCGCGCCAGGGTGCGCGCCAGCGGGTTGTCGCGGCAGGCGTCGAGGATGATGACGCTGACGGCCGGGTCCGGCGGCAGGGCGCTCAGCAGTTTGTCGATGCCGATGGTGCGGGTCTGCAATTGCGCCGCCTTCTCCAGCTGCGCGTCGATCGGGATCAGATAGTTGTGGCCGTCGACCTGCAGACCGTGGCCGGCGTAATAGACCAGCGCCACCTCGGCGTCGTAGGCGGCTTCGGTGAACTGGTCGAGCAGCGCGCTCATCGCCGCCTTGTCGAGGTCGGTGCCTTCGATGACGGTGAAGCCGGCTGTCCGCAGCGTCTCGGCCATCAGCGTCGCGTCGCCCTTCGGATTGGGCAGGGCGACGGCGTGCCGGTAGGCGCTGTTGCCGATGACCAGGGCGACACGCTTGCCGCCGGGCACGGCCGCCGACGCCTGTCCGATCGACATGAGTGCGGCCAAAAGGACCGCCATAAGAATACCCGAACCGCGCATCTCACCCTCGAAAAAGCTTTGAACGGGCACGTCTTCGACGCACCCGGCCCCGGCGATATTTTTTAGCTGTCTTTTCGAGACGGTGTGGCCCGCGCGGCAGATGGTCCGGCAAGAGCCTTATGATTGCCTTGATTGTAAGACCGCGGCGCCGGGGCCGTCAATCGGGGAGCATTATGGATCATACCGTGTGCCCGGTCGCGGCCGGGGCCAGATGCAAACGACTTAAACCACAATCGCATTTTGTTGTGGCGCCGGACCGGTCGGCCTGCAAAGCTTGGTGACGGACGAGAACCGTCGTCTTGAGGGATTTTGCATGAAACGGTGGTCGGTCACAGCCATTGCGGGTATCGCCGCAGCTTTCCCGCTTGCGGTCGCCGCGCCGGCCATGGCCGAGCAACTGACGTCGATGAACGATGTCGGCGAGGCGCTGCAGGCCTGCTGGACGCCGCCGTCCGGCGCTGAGAATGCGTCGGTGACGCTGAGCTTCAGCTTCAAGCGCGATGGCAGCCTGATCGGGCCGCCGACGCCGACCGCGATCAATTTCGACGGCGACGACCAGGCGCGAAAAGCCTTCGTCGACGCGGCGATCGCCGCGGTTCAGGGCTGCGTGCCGCTCGACTTCTCGCCGTCGATCGCCGACGGCATCGCCGGCGGCGTCTATACGATGCAGTTCACGTCGCGAGACGAGTGACCGTAGCTACGCGACAGCCGCGCGCGTATAATGTGGCGCATTGGCGGATTGAAGCTGCGATGCCTGTCCACATATCGAAATCGAAGGCCAAGGCGCTTGAAAACCTCAGCCAGGCGGACGCGAGCGGCGTGCCTTCGATCGTCACCGAACATGGCCAACCTACGATAGCTGTGGACCGCCGCACAGGGACTGCACGCGACCGTCTGCGCGGTTCGGTCCTGCGGTATGACCGGCCCACGGACCCGGTCTACGACGACTGGAAAGCGTAAGACTACCAGCGCGTCGTCTCGCCGGGCGCCGCCGGCTCGATGGCGAGCGCGTGCAGGCCGGCCTTGAGTTCGGGCGTCAGCAGATCGTTGACGGCGCGGTGGCGCTCGACGCGGCTCTTCCCGGCGAAGGCGGCCGAGACGATGCGGATGCGGAAATGCGTTTCGCCGGTGCCGTCGAAAGTGGCGTGGTGGCCGGATTCGACATGGTGGTGCCCGGCATGCAGGTGGCTCTCGTTGATCACCGTCAGCCGCTCCGGCGAGAAGGTTTCGGTGAGCTTGGCCTCGATATCGGCTTGCAGCGACATTACATCATCCTCCGGACGCCATGGTGGAACACCGCGGGGAGCGGCGGCCGCCAAATTTAATCCGCGATTCAGCGGTTAGGGGCATCCTCCTCGAAATGTCAATTCTTGTTTCGCAGATGCGAACACCCCATAACGGACCGAATGAGCACGTTTTCGAAATATTTCGAGAAGATCCGCGTGCGCCCCGACCCGATGGCCGAGGCGAAGGCGGATGCGCCGCTCTGCCAGTGGGACGGCTGCAAGGAAGCGGGAACGCACCGCGCGCCGGTCGGCCGCATGCGCGAGGGCGAGTATTTCCGCTTCTGCTTCGACCACGTGCGCGAGTACAACAAGAGCTTCAACTATTTCGCCGGCGCTCCGGCCGCCGAGATCGCCCGCTTCCAGAAGGAGGCGCTGACCGGCCACCGCCCGACCTGGACGGTCGCCTCCAACGGCAACGCCCGCTTCGCGCCTGACTTTTCGCAGAAACGCTCGGGCCGCGCCGGCTACTACAAGAACGTGCGCGACCCCTTCAACCTGTTCTCGCAGCAGAAAAGCGAGAGCCAGGTGCACGAAAGCCGGGCCCGGCCGCTTGAGGCCAAGGCGCTGGAAACGCTTGGCCTTGACGCCGCCGCGACTGGCGCCGCCATCAAGGCGCGTTATAAGGAACTGGTCAAACGCCATCATCCCGACGCGAACGGTGGCGACAGAGGGTCGGAGGACCGCTTGCGCGAGGTGCTCCAGGCCTACCGGATGCTCAAGCAGGCCGGCCGCTGCTGACCCAACGTTCCGGACCTTTTTCCAACTTTCATCCGGCGGGAAAAGGCTCTAAGGACCGCGCGGACAAATCTTATGCCGGCGAAGCCGAGGCTTCTCCCGTGGAGACGTTATGAACAAGGTCGATCGCGACATTGCAAACCTGCCGGACACCACCGTCTCGGTGAAGGAGAAATTCGGCTTCGATTCGAAGATGGTCGTGCCGGCCTATTCGACGGCGAGCGAGCACGTGCCCGACCTCGACCCGGACTATCTATTCGACAAGCAGACGACGCTGGCGATCCTGTCGGGTTTCGCCTTCAACCGCCGCGTCATGGTGTCGGGTTACCACGGCACCGGCAAGTCGACCCATATCGAGCAGGTGGCCGCCCGCCTCAACTGGCCGTGCGTGCGCGTCAACCTCGACAGCCATGTCAGCCGCATCGACCTGGTCGGCAAGGACGCCATCGTGCTGAAGGACGGCAAGCAGGTCACGGAATTCCGCGACGGCATTTTGCCCTGGGCCTACCAGCACAATGTGGCGCTTTGCTTCGACGAATACGACGCTGGCCGCCCCGACGTGATGTTCGTCATCCAGCGCGTGCTGGAAAGCTCCGGCCGCCTTACCCTGCTCGACCAGAGCCGCGTCATCCGGCCGCACCCGGCCTTCCGCCTGTTCGCCACCGCCAACACGGTCGGCCTCGGCGACACCACCGGCCTCTACCACGGCACCCAGCAGATCAACCAGGCGCAGATGGACCGCTGGTCCATCGTCACCACGCTGAACTACCTGCCGCACGACAACGAGGTGGCGATCGTGCTGGCCAAGGCCAAGCACTACCGCGACGGCAAGGGAAAGGACATCGTCAACAAGATGGTGCGGGTGGCGGACATGACCCGCTCGGCCTTCATCAATGGCGACCTGTCGACGGTGATGAGCCCGCGCACCGTGATTACCTGGGCCGAGAACGCCGAGATCTTCGGCGACGTCGGAATGGCCTTCCGGCTGACCTTCCTCAACAAGTGCGACGAACTGGAGCGGCCGATCGTGGCCGAGTTCTACCAGCGCTCGTTCGGCCAGGAACTGCCGGAGAGCGCCGCCAACGTCGTTTTGAGCTAGCGATGCTGCGCGCCGTCGCCGTAAGCGTTCTTTTCAGCCTCGCCGCCGCTACCGGCGCCGTGGCGGCCGAGCGTTTGGCGATGGTGATCGGCAACGGCGATTACGCCGGCCTGCCGCCGGTGCGAACGGCCGTCGCCGATGCCGAGTTGGTGGGGCGCACGCTGGAGGCCGCAGGCTTCAAGGTCGTGTCACTGAAGGACGTGACCGGCGCCGGTCTTGGCGAGGCGGTCGACAAATTCGGCGCAACAGTCACGGACGACACCATACTGGTGCTTTATTATGCGGGTCATGGCGTGATGGCCGGAGGCCAGGTTTTTCTGATCCCGGTCGACGTCTCGGCTTCGCTGCCCGATATTCCAGGTGCACCGCTCGATGCCGTCGTGGAGCGTCTGCGCAAAGCCTCCAAGGTTCCGGTAGTCGCTTTCTTCGACGCCGGCCGGCAAGGCAAGGTCGATGGCACGGACGGTCAGGTCCGCTCCATATGGGGGCCGGCCGAGGCTGGCCAGGTTCCCGCCAACGTGGCGGTCGGCTTCGCCACAAGACCCGGTGGGGCGGTCCTGGACAGCGGCGCCGAGCATGGCGTCTATGCCAAGGCGCTGGCCGACGTGCTGCCGCAGCCGGGCGTGTCGGTAATGGACATGCTGCAGACCGTTCGCCAGCAGGTGGCCGAAGCGACGGCCGGAAAACAGACGCCCTGGGATCAATCGTCGCTTCGCGACACGATTGTCCTTGCCGGCGAATAAGGCAGCGACCACGGTGTCGTTATTTCGATGCCGCGAGTCTGGTGGACGGTAGAAGAATGGCAGGCCCCGGCGACAACACCCGCAGCAAGCCGAAGAATGGCACCGACGGCGACGTATTCAAGCGCGCCGTCACCGTGTGCATGCGCGCCGTTTCGGGCGACCGCGAGCTGGAGGTCGGCTTCGCCAAGGACAAGCCGGCGCTGGCCGGCAGTCGGGCGCGCCTGCCGGAACTGCCGAAGAAGCCCACCGCCAACGACATCGCGGTGACGCGCGGGCTGGGCGATTCGATGGCGCTGAAGCGCGCCTGCCACGACATGCGCGTGCACAGCCGGCTCGCGCCGGAAGGCAAGCAGGCGCGCGCCGTGTTCGACGCGGTCGAGCAGGCGCGGGTCGAATCGATCGGCTCGCGCCGCATGGCCGGCGTCGCCGACAACATAGGCTCGATGCTGGAGGACAAATATCTCCGCGCCAATCTGGCGGACGTGCGCGACCAGTCGGAAGCGCCGCTGGAGGAAGCGCTGGCGCTGATGGTGCGCGAAAAGCTGACCGGCCGGCCGGTGCCGAAGAGCGGCGAGAAGCTGGTCGGGCTGTGGCGCGACTGGATCGAGGAGAAATCCGGCGACGCGCTCGAGAGCCTGGCCGACAAGGTCGATGACCAGCAGGCGTTCGCGCGGCTGGTGCGCGACATGCTGGCGGCCATGAGCATGGCCGAGGAATTGGCCGACGAGCAGCAGAACGAAGACAGCGAAAGCGAGGAAAACGAGCCGCAGGGCGAGGAAAACGCCGACGACAGCGGCCAGGACGATTCATCCGGCGAGCAGGCGCAGCCCGAGGACAGCGAGGCCTCGTCCGAGGACGAGCAGGCCGGCGAGATGGAGGCGACCGACGCCAACGCCGACGACGTGACCGAGGAGGACGACGCCGACGCCGAAAGCCCCGGCGAGGCCAAGCGCAAGGACAACCCGTTCACCAACCTGCCCAAGGAAATCGACTACAAGGTCTTCACCACAGCCTTCGACGAGACGGTGGGCGCCGAGGAATTGTGCGACGAGGAGGAACTCGACCGGCTGCGCGCCTTCCTCGACAAGCAGCTCGCCAATCTCTCCGGCGTGGTCGGGCGGCTCGCCAACCGGCTGCAGCGCCGGCTGATGGCGCAGCAGAACCGCTCCTGGGATTTCGACCTCGAGGAAGGTTACCTCGACCCGGCCCGGCTGGTGCGCGTCATCCTCGATCCCATGCAGCCACTCTCCTTCAAGCAGGAGCGCGACACCAAATTCCGCGACACCGTGGTGACCCTGGTGCTCGACAATTCCGGCTCGATGCGCGGCCGGCCGATCACCGTGGCGGCGACCTGCGCCGACATTCTGGCGCGCACGCTTGAGCGCTGCGGGGTCTCGGTCGAGATCCTCGGCTTCACCACCCGCGCCTGGAAGGGCGGGCAGGCACGCGAGAAATGGCTGAAGGATGGCAAGCCTGCGAACCCCGGCCGGCTCAACGACCTGCGCCACATCATCTACAAGAGCGCCGACACGCCGTGGCGGCGCGCCCGCCGCAACCTCGGGCTGATGATGCGCGAGGGCCTGCTCAAGGAAAACATCGACGGCGAGGCGCTGCTGTGGGCGCACCAGCGCCTGATCGGGCGACCAGAGCAGCGAAAAATCCTGATGATGATCTCGGACGGCGCGCCGGTCGACGACTCGACGCTGTCGGTCAACCCCGGCAACTACCTGGAGCGCCACCTGCGCGGCATCATCGAGCTGATCGAGACGCGCTCGCCGGTCGAGCTTTTGGCGATCGGCATCGGCCACGACGTCACCCGCTACTACCGCCGCGCGGTCACCATCGTCGATGCCGAGGAACTGGCCGGCGCCATGACCGAGCAACTCGCCTCGCTGTTCGGCGAGGAGACTCCGCGCGACATGCGCCGGACCGGCGGCGGCTACCGGCGGGCGGGATGAGCGGGCGGTTGCGGATGGTGTTGGCTTCGTGGGGGGGGCGGGTCAGGTCGCGACAGGGCGCCAGCTTGCGCACTGTCCTTCGCTTGTGCCTCGCGGCCCTCACCTGCCTCCCCCTGCTCGACGCCGCCTCCGCCCAGTCTGCCCTCGTCGAACCCATCGCCATCACCGCCAGGCCGATCGAGCAGTTCCAGATCGGTCGCGACATCAGGCGTTTCGGGCCGCTGGAGTTCGTCGGCGGGCTGGAGATGACGGGCTCGTCCCGCGATTTCGGCGCGCTGTCGGCGTTTCGCTTCCTGACGCCGGGCGCCGATTTCATGGGTGTCGCCGACACCGGCTTCTGGTTCTTCGGCACGATCGAGCGCGACGCCGCTGGGCGGCCCAGCGGCATCGGCAACTTCCGCATGGCGCCGATGATCGATGAGGCCGGCCAGCCGATCGGCAAGAAATGGCTGGTCGATGCCGAAGGCCTCGACGTCGAGGGCGACATCGCCACCGTCGGCTTCGAGCGCAACCATCGCATCGCGCAGTTCCGAATCGCCCCCGACGCGATGAAGACGCCGCTGCGCGAGCTCGATTTCCTCGTGCCGAAGAACGAGCTCCGGCAGAACCGCGGCTTCGAGACCGTGACGCGCGCGCCGGGTCCCGACGGCGGCGCCGGCCCGCTGGTGGTGGTCTCGGAAAAGAGCCTGGACAAGGAAGGCAACATCTTCGCCGCGGTCATCGAGGGGCCGGACAAGGGCGTCTTCACTGTGCGTCGCAGCGGCGATTTCGACATCACCGACGGCGCCTTCCTGCCCAGCGGCGACCTGCTGCTCCTGGAGCGCAGCTACAAGATGGCCGACGGCGTGAAGATGCGGCTGCGCCGCATCGAGGCAGCCAGCATCGGCAAGGGCAGGTTGGCCGACGGGCCGGTGCTGTTCACCGCCGACATGGGTTACCAGATCGACAACATGGAAGGCATGGACGTCTGGCGGCGCGCCGACGGCGCCACCATGGTGTCGCTGGTCTCGGACGACAACCACTCGATCCTGCAGCGCAATCTCTATCTGGAATTCCGGCTGGACGAGGACTGAGCCGGTTTTCCGAAGATTGGTTGCCGATCGATCGGCGCTACCCGATCTCTACCTGCCGCCGATCTCTACCTGGGGTTGAGCGGCGGCAGGGCAGAGGGTACCTCGACAGAGCGCCGTGCATGCAGCAGCGATGCCCGCAGCGCCGTCAGTCCGGCGAGAAGCGCGTCGTCGCGCAGCGGCCCCGCTTCGGGCGCGGGCCCGAACAGGCTGCGCTCCAGCCGCTGCAGCCCGGCCGTCAGCTCCGCGTCGCCAGCGCGCCCCGCGTCGCCAGCGCGCCCCGCGTCGCCGCCGCGCGCTGCTTCGGCGATCGAGGCAAAACCGGCGCGCCGCACCCAGCGGTCGATCGCGGCGTAGGCCGCCTTGCGATCGCCGCCGGCGAAGGCCTGGCGGACCTCCTGAAAGCGGGTCGCCTCGGAGTTCGCCTTGCGCAGCCGGCGCTCCGCCATCCACGCGTGCAACGGCGGGCTTAAGCGACGAAAAATCCTGAACACGACAAGGCCGGCGAGCAGCATGGCCGCGATGATCGCGGCCGGCAGTTGCCAGCGCAAGGGCGGCGGCGCCGGTGCCGCCTCTGCGGGCTGTTCCGGCGCGATGGCCGTCGTCGCCGCGGCCGGCGCGATCAACACCTTGATCTCGTCGGCGCGCGCCGTGACCGATTTGTTGGTGCCGGCGTCGAACCAGTCCAGGCTCACCGCCGGCAGCACGAAGTCGCCCGGCTGCTCGAACACATAGGTGACGGTGTCGACCCGCTCGCCCTCCTTGAAACCCTGCCGCCCGGCGTCGCCATCGGAAAGGCGCGGGTCCTTGTGGTAGACGCGCACCCCGTCGGGAGCGGAAAAATCAGGCGGCGGGATCATCATCGCCGGCATGCCCTCGGCCTTGGTGTCAATGGTGCGCACCAGCGCGTCGCCGACCTTCAGGCCGCCGACGTCGCGGTCGAGCGCCTGCGACACGGTCAGGCGTGCCATCGGCAGCGGTTCGTCCGGACCGGCCGTGCCGGGCGGAGCCTCGACGCTGATCTTGTCCGGCGGCAGCGTGATCTTGCCGTCGGCGGGCTTGCCCGGTTCGCTGGCATATCGGAAGCCAATCTCGACCGGCGGAAAGGTCAGCTCGCCGCCGCCGAGCGGGGTGATCACATAGGTCTTCTGGATGCCGGCATAATCCTGTCCGTCGATCGTCTCGGACAGGTTGAGGCCGCTGTCGTCCGGCATGGTGACGATGGCGCCCGGCATGTCGAACAGCGGGAACTGCGGCGCCGACATGAAGAAATTTGGCGCGAAGATCTGCAGGTCGACCTGCACCTGCTGTCCCACCCGGACCGGCTGGTCGCCATGCACCACAAGCCGCGCGAACGGATCGGCGGCCAGCGCTTCACCCGTCAAGGTCAGGAGGAAAAGCAGGACGAGCCATGCTTGCGCCAGGATACCCCCACCCCTGACCCCTCCCCACAAGGGGGAGGGGGACCGGCCTGCATGCCCACCGGGAACCAATCGCGGGAGGTTTTGCGCGGCAGGGCAGCCGCAAAATCCCCCTCCCCCTTGTGGGGAGGAGTTAGGGGTACGACGCGACCAGGCCGCGCGTGATTCGCGGCAAGCGACAACTCCAAGCCTCATGGCGCGCCGCCTCCCGCCTCGATCGCGAACTTGCGCGCCAGAAGGTCGGTCGGGCTGACCTGGATGTTGCGCATCCACATGTCTGCGGTCTGCTGGGCGACGTCGACCTCGCCTTCCTTGCCCTGCTTGCCCTTGTCGTCGAACTGCACCTGGTCGGGTGCCTGGTTCGGCTCCTCGGGCTGCTGTTCCTCGTCCTCCTTCTTCTTGGCCGCGATCAGCCGCTCGAGGATGGCGAGATTGGCCTTGGCTTCCGGCCAGTCGGGCCGGCGTTTCAGCGCCTGGCCGTAGCTCGCGGCGGCTTCGTCGAGCCGGCCGAGATGCGCCTGGGCGTTGGCCTGGTTGAAATAGCTCTCGGCCGTGTCGAGCGCCGCGAAAGCTTCGATCGCCTCGCTGTAGCGTTCGGCCCTGTAGAGCGCTACGCCTTTCCACATCGGATCCTCGAAGCGCTCGGCCGCGCTCGGGAAGTCGCCGCGGTCATAGGCGCGCATGCCTTGCTGGTCGCGCGTCAGCCACGGGTCGGCGGCGTTCCAGTCCGCGGCAAGCGCCGGCGCCGGGCGCAGCAGGCCGGCGGCAAGGCCGATCACCACCACGCTGGTCCAGCGGATCGTCCAGCCGCGCCGGAACCACAGCGCCGAAAGCAGCGCGAGCGGAATGGTCAGGCACCAGCCCATGTCGCGCCAGCGCGTCGCGTTGTCTTCCTGGCGCTGCTCCAGATGGCTGCGGACGCGGCGTTCGGCCCAGCGCACGTCGCCGTCGTCGGCGGTGACGGTGGCGACCGCCACGCCGGTTTCGCTTTTCAGCCTGTCGAGCGCGGCGATGTCGAGGCGGGCCACCACGCGGCCGCCGCCGGCGTCGGTGAGGAATTCGCCGTCGCCGGTCCGGATCGGCCCGCCCTCGGCCGTGCCGAAGCCGAGAACGATGATGCCGTAGGTGCCGGCCTGCGCCTTCATCGCTGAAAACGCCTGCTCCTCGACACCGTCGGTCATGAACAGGATGGTGCCCGGCACGTCCTCGTCAGCAAGGCTGGCCGTTGTCGCGGCCAGCGCCTTGGTCGTGTCCTTGCCGGCGACCGGCATGATGCGGGTCGCCAGCGCGTCGACATAGGTCTGGACGAGGTCGGCGTCGTCGGTCAGCGGCAGCACCATGTGCGCCGAGCCGGCGTAGGCGAAGACGGCCGTGCGCGCGCCCTGGCGCAGCGCCAGCAGGTCGCGGACCTTGAGTTTCGCCCGTTCCAGCCGGGTCGGGGCGACGTCGGTCGCGTCCATCGTCTGCGACAGGTCGACGGCGATCACCAGCGGCGCCTTGTCGTCGACGAAGGGCGCGCGCTCGCGCTGCCAGGTTGGGCCGGCGGCGGCGATGGCGCCGATCGCCAGCAGCGCGACGGTCAGGTGCACCGGCCGCAGGCGGACACGCCCGCCTCGGTCGATCAGGAGGTGGTCGAGCAGCGCCGGCGCGATCGACGTCGCCCAGCGCGAATAGACGTCGCTGCGGCGCGCGATCAGCCAGGCGAGCAGCGCGGCGGCGACAAGCCCCAGCAGCCATTCGGGGCGCAGGAAATGGAAGTCGCCGATCATGCCGACGCCTCCCGTCCGTCCTTGCGGCCGCCGCCGATCGACGAGAACAGCCACATGATCGCCTGGTAGGCGATCAGCACCAGCAGCGCCGCACCCAGCGGATAATAGAACAGCTCGACCTTCGGCTGCCACGACAGCGTCGTCTGGTTGGCCGGGGTGATGCGGTCGAGCGTGGCGTAGATGTCGGCGAGCTGCTGCTGGTCCTGCCCGAAGAAATAGCGGCCGCCGGTGGTCGTGGCGATCTTTTCGAGCGCGGCCGTGTCGAGCTTGTCCTCGCCGCTGGCATTGGGATCGCCGATGCCGACCGTGTGGATGGTGATGCCGTTCTGCTTGGCGATGTCGGCGGCGCGGTCGGGCGGCATCTTGCTGGCGGTGTCGTTGCCGTCGGTGAGCACCACGAGCACCTTTTCCGGCACCGTGCTCTTCTCGAACAATTTTATCGCGAGCCCGATCGAATCGCCGAGCGCGGTGCGCGGCCCGGCCATGCCGGGAACGGCCTGCGCGATCATCGCCAGCACCGTCTGGTGGTCGAGCGTGAACGGTGCCTGCGGGTAAGGTGCGTCGCCGAAGGCGATCAGCCCGATGCGGTCGCCGGTGCGGCGGCGCACGAAATCGGTGACGACGCTGCGCACCGCCTCGACGCGCGGGATGAGCGCGCCGGAGGGGTCGCGGAAGTCGCGCGTGTCCATCGACTGCGACAGGTCGAGCGAGAGCAGCAGGTCGCGCTGCGGCTCGACCTTCTGCACCGGCGGCTCGACGAATTGCGGCCGGGCCAGCGCCAGCACGACCAGCCCCCAGCAGATCGGCGCGATCAGCTTCTGCAGCAGGTTGGTGCGCGGCACCACCGCGCCGGCGGTGGGCGCTATGCCGACGGCGCCGGCGATGTCGGTGAAGAAGGGCAGCTTGATCGATGCCGTCTCCTCGCGATAGGGCGGCGCCAGCCACCAGACGAGCAGCGGCAGCGGCAGCAGGGCGAGCAGCCAGGGATACTCAAGCTGATACACGGTGGCCCTCGATCCATTGGCGCACCGCGCCGGCCAGCGACCGTGCCTCGTCGGCGCCGATGGCGGCGCGTTCGCCGGCCCGGTACTCGGCATCGTCGAACAGCCGGCTTGTCGCCTCCGGCAGCGGCCGCCCGCCGGCATGGGCGCCGAGGAAGGCCACCCAGGCCGCGCCCGACAATGGCGCGACGGTGCCGCGGGGCCAGGCGGCGAGCGCCACCCGCTTGACCAGCGGCGGCAGCGCCAGAACCGCCTGCGGGCGGCGGCGATCGTCGGCGATCGCAGCCTCGATCCGGCAGAGCTCGGCCAGCGCCTCGCGGCGGTAGCGGTTGGCCTCGCGGCGGCGGCGCCAGGCCAGCACCAGCAGCGCGGCCGTGGCAAGCAGCCCCACCAGCAGCGCCGCCCAGCCCCAGGTCTGCGGCACGAACGAAATTCTCGGCGGCACCGCGATGTCGGCGAGCTGCTGCAGCGCCACCCGCGTCGCGGCGTCGAGGGCGGGCGCCTGGTCGGCCATGGTCAGGCCCTCCGCCGCCGCTGCGCCAACTGGCCGAGCAGGCGGCGCACCTGCGGCGCCGTCTCCTCCGCCGCCGACAGCGGCATCACCGGCACGCCGATCTCCTGCTGCCAGCTCAGGATCTCCTTGGAGCGGCTGTCGACGAAATCGGCGAGGCTGCGCCGCGTCTTGTCCTGGCCGAGGCGAAGCTCGATCTGCAATTCGCCGTCGCTGACGACGAGGTCGCCGGATTTCGGCAGCTCGATCAGGAACGGATCGTAGGGCAGGATGGCGAACACGTCGTTGCTGGCGGCCAGCCGCAGCAGCACGTCGCGGCTGTGCGGCGTGTGCCCGTCGAAGTCGCTGATGACGATGACCAGATGGTCGTGCCGCGCCACCGTCGCGACCTTGTCGAGCACGCTGTCGAGCTGTCCCGGGTTGCGCGGCGTCGGCGTGTCGGCGCGGAGTTCGCCGTTGTGCTGGGCAACCGCCTGCAACAGCCGCATGACGGCGGCGCGGCTGCGGTTAGGGCGGATCTCGTCGATCGCGGTATCGTTGAAGACGAAGCCGCCGACGCGGTCGCCCTGGTCGAGCGCGCGCCACGCCGACAGCGCGGCGGCTTCCGCTGCCGTCACCGACTTCATGGCGCGACGCGAGCCGAAGAACATGTTGGTGCGTTGGTCGACGACCAGCACGACCGGGCGGTCCTTCTCCTCGGTGTAGACCCGCACGAACGGCTTGCCGGAGCGTGCCGTGACGCGCCAGTCGATCGTGCGTACGTCGTCGCCGGGCAGATACTGACGCAATTCCTCGAAGGCGAGGCCGCGGCCTCTTATGCGCGACTGGTTGCGGCCGGACAGAAGGCTGTGCACCGGCTGCTTGCGGGTGAAGCTGAAATCGCGGGCGGCCGAACGCAGCGCCGCCAGGTCCGTCTCGCTGACATAGACGCCTTTCGCCGCAGGCTCGCCGCCGCCGGGGCCGCGAATGCCGCTCGACCGTCCGCGCGCAGCGAAGAACAGCCGCATGGCCGCCGCCTCAGGCGACCGCGACGCGTTCGACCAGCCGGTCGATCGCCTGGTCGGCGGTCACGCCCGCCGCGTTGGCCTCGTAGGAGAGGATAAGGCGGTGTCTGAACACGTCGTGCACTACCTGCTTGACGTCGTCCGGCACGACATAGTCGCGGCCCTGCAGCCAGGCATAGGAACGCGCCACCTTGTCGAGGCCGATGGCGCCGCGCGGGCTCACCCCGACCTGGATCCAGCCGGCGAGTTCCTTGTCGAGCTTTTCGGGGTAACGCGTGCCGAAAACCAGCGCGACGATGTAGTTCTCGATCGCCTCCGACACGGTGATCTTGCTGACGTCGGCGCGCGCCGAAAAGATCGCCTGCTGGCCAAGCTTTTCGACCTCCTTCTTCTTGCCCTCGTCGGCGGGCACTTCCTCGCCGCGCACCAGCTTGATGATCGCCGCCTCGGACTTTTCGTCGGAATAGCCGACCTGCACATGCATGAGGAAACGGTCGAGCTGCGCCTCCGGCAGCGGATAGGTGCCTTCCTGCTCGATCGGGTTCTGCGTGGCCATGACCAGGAACAGGTCGGGCAGCTTGTGCGTCTGGCCGCCGACGGTGACCTGACGTTCCTCCATCGCCTCCAGCAGCGCCGACTGCACCTTCGCCGGCGCGCGGTTCACCTCGTCGGCCAGCACGAGATTGGCGAAGATCGGGCCTTGCTGGAACTTGAACTCGCCCTTGCCGCCCTCGGAGAAATACACCTCCGATCCCGTGATGTCGGCCGGCAGCAGGTCGGGCGTGAACTGGATGCGCGACAGCTCCGCGTCGAGGTTTTTGGCGAGGCTCTTGATGGCGCGGGTTTTTGCCAAACCCGGCAGGCCCTCCACGAGCAAATTGCCGTTGGCGATCAGGCCGAGCAGCAGGCGCTCGACCATCGTGTCCTGGCCGATGATCGACTGCCCCATGCGGGCCTTGAGCTCCAGGATGTCGTCGCGTGCGCCCATCTTTACCTGCCCAGCCTCCCGACTGCCCGCGATGTCGAAGCGGTCAGCCCTTCTTGTTGTCCTTGCCGCTCTTGTTGTCCTTGCCTTTGCCGTCCTTGGCCTTCTTGCCGTCGGGGGGGCCGCCGTCTTCCTCGACCAGTTTCTTGCGCGCTTCCATCATCGCGGCGAGCGCGGTGTCGTCGACCTTGGGATATTGCGGATCCAGTTCTTCCAGCTTCTTCACGATGGCGGCGGCCACGACCAGGCGCGTGAACCACTTGTTGTCGGCCGGCACCACGTGCCACGGCGCATGTTCGGTCGCGGTGTTGCGGATGGCGTCCTCGTAGGCGGTCATGTAGTCGTCCCAGCGCTGCCGCTCGGCCACGTCGCCGAGCGAGAATTTCCAGCGCTTGTCGGGTTCGTCGATGCGGTCGAGGAAACGCTTGCGCTGTTCGTCCCTCGAAAGGTGCAGGAAAAACTTCAGCACCACGGTGCCGTTGCGCGCCATGTGCCGCTCGAAGTCGCGGATGCTCTCGAAGCGCTGCTTCCAGATATCGTCGCCGACGAGTTTGGCGGGCAGGCCCTGCTTGGCCAAGAGCTCGTTGTGGACGCGGACGACCAGCACCTCCTCGTAGTAGGAGCGGTTGAAGATGCCGATCATGCCGCGTTCCGGCAGCGCGCAGGTGGTGCGCCAGAGGAAGTCGTGGCGCAGCTCGGTCAGGCTCGGCACCTTGAAGGCGCTGACCGAGCAGCCCTGCGGGTTGATGCCCGACATCACGTGCTCGATGGCGCTGTCCTTGCCGGCGGCGTCCATCGCCTGGAACATGATGAGCACCGACCAGCGGCCCTCGGCGTAGAGACGCTCCTGCAGATCGTCCAGACGCTTCACCCCGGCCGCGAGCATGTCCCTGGCCTCGTCCTTGCCGATGTCGAGGCCGAGCGTCTCGCCCGGGTCGACGTCGGCCAGCCGAAAGCGCTCGCCCTCCCTGATCTCGAAACGTTTGACGACGTCTGCTGGCAGCATGTTCAGTTCTCCGGCGGAAAGACGGTTTTCCAGTCCGCCTTCATGTCCACCAGCACCCAGCCCTTGGCAAGCGCCTCGTCCCAGGCCTTGTCGAGCTTGCCGATATGCGAGGCGCGGTCGTAGGCCCATTCCCGCTCGGCGTCGGTGTGGTGGACGATCAGCGCCAGCCGCGGCCCTTCGCCGGCGGTCGTGTATTCCAGCATCTGCTGGTCGCCGTCGGAATTGCCGAAGGCCAGGATAGGCCGCCGGCCGATGAAGCGGTTGATGCCGACCGGCTTGCCTGGGCCGTCGTCGACGAACTCGACCTTGGGCTCCTTGATCAGCGTCGGCTTGCCGTCGACCAGCTCGAACTTCACCACGCCGGACGAGCCGACCACCTGCTCGGGGGGAATGCCGTAGCTCCGCTCGGCGAACACGCGCATGAATTCGACGCCGCCGCCCGAGACGATGAAGGTCTTGAAGCCGTTGGCCCGCAGATAGGCGAGCAGCTCCAGCTGCGGTTGGTAGACGAGTTGGTCGAAGGGGCGGTTCTTGGTCGGGTGGCGCGCCGTCGCCAGCCAGTCGGCGACGTTCTCGGCGAACGCCTCGGTGGTCATGCCGCTATGGGTCACCGCCATGATCTCCATGAGGCCCTTCGCGCCGCCCGCGGCGAGGCCTTGAAGGTCGCCGGCGATCGCCGCCTTTAACGGCTCCTTGTCCTTCCAGTCCGGATGCTCCGGCGCCATCCGCTGCACCTCCTCGACCGCGAACAGAAGCTGGAAATAGGCGGGCTGCTCGGCCCACAGCGTGCCGTCGTTGTCGAAGGTGGCGATCCGCTCCTCCGGCTTGACGAAATCGGCCGAGCTTTCCTTCGTCACCTTGGCGACGAAGTCGAGGATCGCCGTCTTGGCCACGCCGTCGTTCCACGAGGCGAGCGGGTCATCCTGGGCGAGGGCGCCGACGATCGAGCCGAAGCAGACAAGCAGCGCGACGGCGGCGATGCGGGCGGAGCGTTCGAGCAAGCGGGCTGCCGGCATGTTGGTGCTCCCCGGGACTGGTCAGGATCAACCCGCCGGCGGAACGCCGGCGGGCGAGGGGCCGCCGCCGGCTACTGCGCCGTCTGGACCTTGTTCAGCGATTCCATCAGCGCGTCGACCATCTGGTCGATGCTGAAGCTCGCCGGCCGCTGGCTGGGCGGATAGTCCTTGAAGGTCTGCAGGAACGGCGCCACGCGGTAAACGCCGTACTGGATAAGGTACGCGTTCTTGGCCAGCCAGTCGTAATACTGGTCGGACACGATGTCGGCGCGCTCGTAGGGATCCATGCGCAGGTTGAACACCTTTGGCGCGCGCAGGCAGGTGAACGGGTCCGCCCAGACCTCGAAGCCGCCCGGCTTGCGCTGCTCGCAGAACACGATCTTCCAGTTGTTGTAGCGATAGGCGACCATGTCGCCGTCGTCGTCGAAGTAATAGAAGTCCTGGCGGGCCGATTTCGGCTGCTGGCCGGTCAGGTATGGCAGCTGGTTGTAGCCGTCGAGATGCACCTTGGCCTGCTTGCCGTTGAGGTCGGTGCCCTTCAGCAACTGGTCCTTGATGTCCGGGTTGCCGGCAGCGGCCAACAAGGTCGGGAACCAGTCGAGGCCGGACATCATGTCGTTCGAGACGGAGCCAGGCTGGATCTTGCCGGGCCAGCGGACGAACGCCGGCACGCGGAAGGCGCCTTCCCAGTTGGTGTCCTTCTCGCTGCGGAACGCCGTCGTGGCGGCATCCGGCCACGACCACTGGTTCGGTCCGTTGTCGGTCGTGTAGACCACGATGGTGTTGTCGGTGATCTTCAGCTCGTCGAGCGCGTCGAGAAGCTTGCCGACATCGCCGTCGTGCTCGATCATGCCGTCGGCATATTCGTTGCCCGCCATGCCGCTCTGGCCCTGCATCGATTCGCGCACGTGGGTGAACGCATGCATGCGCGTCGTGTTCATCCACACGAAGAACGGCTTCTTGGCCTCGGCCTGCTTCTTGATGAAGGTTACCGCCGCGTCGGTCGTCTCGTCGTCGACGGTTTCCATGCGCTTGCGGTTCAGCGGTCCGGTGTCGTCGATCTTGCCGTCGGCGAAGCTGTGCAGCACGCCGCGCGGCGAGTTCGCCTTGACGAATTCGGCGTCGTCCTTCGGGTAATACGGCCGCTCCGGCTCTTCCTCGGCGTTGAGGTGGTAGAGGTTGCCGAAGAACTCGTCGAAGCCGTGCTTGGTCGGCAGGAACTCGTCGCGGTCGCCGAGATGGTTCTTGCCGAACTGGCCGGTGGCGTAGCCCAGCGGCTTGATTGCCTCGGCGATGGTGACGTCGCGGTCCTGCAGGCCGACGGTGGCGCCGGGTATGCCGACCTTGCACAGGCCGGTGCGCAGGCACACCTGGCCGGTGATGAAGGTCGAGCGGCCGGCGGTGCAGCTGTTCTCGGCATAATAGTCCGTGAACATCATGCCTTCCTTGGCCAGCCGGTCGATGTTGGGCGTTCGGTAGCCCATCACGCCGAACGAGTAGGCGCTGATGTTGGTCTGTCCGATATCGTCGCCGAAGATGACGAGAATGTTGGGTTTCGCCGCCTCCTGCGCCTGAGCGAAGCCGGCGCTCAGGGTCAGGCAACTCACGGCGCCGAAAAACGCCGCCGCCAGTCTGTTTTGTCGTCGCACGTCTGCCTCCTGTGTTGGCCTATCGAACAGCTCCCGACATCCCGCCGGCGCGTCGGCATGGCGTCCGCTGGCGGGATGTCGGGAGAAACCGGGATCGGGACGGCGTTAGGTCCTGTCGCCGCGGCGCAGCGCCGGCGGCGGCCGCGTGTCCGGCCTTCGGCCTGAACGAGGCGGGACGCTCATGGCAGCGCACGGCAGCCGGCATCGCCGCCCCGACGATGCGGGTGTCGAAAAAGGCGATGTGCCCGACCGGGGCGCTGGTGGTGGTCTGCATTCGCTCTTCGCTCCGCGAACTCGATGACGAGGCTACGGACAGAACAAGGCACGGCAAACCCGCCGTACGGCTACGTTACTGTTACAAGCCCGGAATCACTAGCGGATTTGCAGGGGTGGTGTGGTCCAGCCGGGATGGTTCAATCGAAGGCCATGTCCTGCTGCCACACCAGCCCCGGCATCTTGCAGATATAGACCGGGTGCTGCACGGGCATCGCCGGCGAACCGGCCCGGAAAATCTTGAACTTCGGCGCCCCTTCGAAAGTGTCGCCCGGCGACGGCCGCAAGGTCACATTGTAGTTGGTCTGCGGACCCTTCGCCTCGCCCGACGAACTCTGGCAGATGTCGACCTCCAGTTCGTTGCGCTCGGCGTCGTAGGACACGACGTTGTCGACGATGCCGATGTGATAGTTGTTCCAGATCAGCAGGCAGAGCCGGGTGACCTCGGCCAGCGACTTCACCGGCTTGAACTCGCGCCGGTAATCGGCCGGGTAATAGGTCTTGTACTCCTGCCAGACACCGGCGTAGACGAGATATTGCGAGACGAAGCCGATACAGTCCAGCCCGAACGCCTTCGCCGCCACCATCCTGTTCAGCACGTCCTCGGTGTCGAGGTCGGGTATGCGGAAATACTCCTTGTTCTTCAGCTCGGGGGCTGCCCGCATCTTCTCCATGTTGTCGGCGATGTGCTCCATAACCAGGATGAAATCGTCGGGATAACCCTGGCCGGTGGTCAGGCGGCCGATGTTGCGGGTCTTGCTGCTGACCTTGGTCTTGGTAGGCTCGTCGATGAAGATCTTGTTGTTGGCGTGGCCGACCACCAGAGCCGACTCGGCATTGCCGCCGAAGTTGGGATTGGAGCTTACATACTGCTTCAGCGGTATACGCATGTCGTTCACCGGCAGGCCGGGATCGGTCAGGTAATCGACGAAGTCGGAGGGAGTCTCCGTCACGATGATGGTCATGATTTCTCCGTTGCTCCACTGAAAATGCTGATGATGGTATGAGTATGTATTTATGTTTGCTTGATATATATTATCATGATGCCGCGTATTCTGGCGAGACGGAAGTTATAGTCCAGCTCTTGCGAGCGCCGCGCGGCCAGATCGCTTGAAGCAGCCTCGCGGCCGAACGCTCCCCTCTCGACACCGCCGGTTCGCGCCTGTATTCCCGCCTGCGCCTTTCATCTCGCCTTCCGGACCGTCCGTCATGACCGCAACGACCAATCCGCAGCGCCCGCAGCCCAAACCCGGCATCCTCGACATCGAGGCCTATGTGCCGGGCAAGAGCGCGGCGCCGGCCGGCGTGGCCAAGGTCTACAAGCTGTCGTCGAACGAGAACCCGCTCGGCGCCTCGCCGGCGGCGATCGAGGCGGTGCGCAAGGTGGCCGACAGGCTGGAGTTCTATCCCGACGGCTCGGCCAGCCGGCTGCGCGAGGCGATCGGCGCCGCGCACGGGCTCAACCCCGCCAACATCATCTGCTCGAACGGCTCGGACGAGGTGATCGGCCTCTTGGCGCAGACCTACCTGTCGCCCAGCGACGAGGGCATCTACACCGAGCACGGTTTCATGGTCTATCCGATCTACATCAAGGCCGCCGGCGGCGTGCCGGTGGTGGCGAAAGAGATCGACGAGACCGCCGATATCGACGGCATCCTCGCCAAGGTGACGCCACGCACGAAAATCGTGTTCCTCGCCAATCCGAACAACCCGACCGGCACCTACGTGCCGTTCGACGCGGTCAAGCGCCTGCATGCCGGTCTGCCGAAGCACGTGCTGCTGGTGCTCGACGCGGCCTATGCCGAATATGTGCGCCGCAACGACTACGAGTCCGGCATCGAACTGGTGTCGGCTTTCGAGAACGTGGTGATGACCCGCACCTTCTCGAAGATCCACGGCCTGGGCGGCGCCCGTATCGGCTGGGCCTATTGCCCCGCGCATGTCGCCGACGCGCTCAACCGGGTGCGTGGGCCGTTCAACGTCAACGCCGCGGCGATCGAGGCTGGCGTGGCGGCGATGGCCGACCGCGCTCATGTCGACCGCACCGTCGAGCACAACGAACGCTGGCTGCCGTGGCTCAATGACGAGTTGGCAAAACTCGGGCTTAGGGTGACGCCGAGCGTCGGCAATTTCGTGCTGATCCATTTCCTCGACGATGGCAAGCACACGGCCGCGGCGGCCGACGCATACCTGACCGAACGCGGCTATATCTTGCGCCGCGTCACCGGCTACGGGTTCCCCAATGCGCTGCGCATGACCGTCGGCACCGAGGATGCCAACCGCGGCGTCGTCGCCGCGCTCGCCGAATTCCTGAAGAGCTGACCATGCCCGCTCCCATCTACGACCGCATCGCGCTGATCGGCATCGGCCTGATCGGCTCGTCGCTGGCGCGCGTCATCCGCCGCGAAGGCCTGGCGCGCCAGATCGTCGTGTCGAGCCGCAGCGCCGAAACGCTGAAGCGGGCGGAAGAGCTGAAGCTCGGCGACGTCTACACCACCGACGCGGCCGAAGCGGCGCGCGACGCCGACCTCGTCATCGTCTCGGTGCCGGTCGGCGCGTCCGGCGCGGTGGCGGCCGAGATCGCGCCGGCGCTGAAGCCCGGCGCCACGGTCACCGACGTCGGCTCGACCAAACGCTCGGTGATCGCGCAGATGGCGCCGCTGCTGCCGGAGACCGTGCATTTCATTCCAGGCCACCCGCTCGCGGGTACCGAAAAATCCGGACCCGACGCCGGCTTCGCCGATCTGTTCGAGAACCGCTGGTGCATATTCACGCCGCTGCCCGGCACCGATCCCGAGGCCCTGGAACGGCTGTCGGAGTTCTGGCGGCGCTGCGGATCCAACATCGACACCATGGACCCCGAGCACCACGACATGGTGCTCGCGATCGTCTCGCACCTGCCTCACATCATCGCCTACAACATCGTCGGCACCGCCGACGACCTGGAGACGGTGACCGAGACCGAGGTGATCAAATATTCCGCCTCGGGTTTCCGCGATTTCACCCGCCTCGCCGCCTCCGACCCGACCATGTGGCGCGACGTCTGCCTGCACAACAAGGACGCCATCCTGGAAATGCTGGCGCGGTTCTCCGAGGATCTGGCGTCGCTGCAGCGGGCAATCCGCTGGGGCGACGGCGAAAAGCTGTTCGACATGTTCACCCGCACCCGCGCCATCCGCCGTTCGATCATCGCCGCCGGCCAAGAAATCGACGTGCCCGACTTCGGCCGCCAGGCGGTGGAGCACCCGCAGAAGGGGTAGGGCGGCGCGGAAGGCAGCGCCGCCGCGGCGCCGTCACCTCCAACCTTCATTGTCCCGCGACGGCCGCCGGCCTGCCGAGGCAGGCGGCTTCATTCGGTGCCGGCGGCAGTCGGCGCACATGTCCGCCGTCGATCAGGGCGTTCTTCACATAGCGCAGCGCGGCCGGCTGTTTCGCCACGCCGAGATGGTCGTAGCGGCCGTCGCCAGGATGCAGCTTCGACCAGTTCACCTTTTCGATCGGGCCTTGGAAAGCCTTGCCGCGGATCAGCCGCGTCGACATGCTGAACATGCCTTCGGCCCCGTACATGTCGATGGCCCGGCGCACGTTGCAGGCGACCGGCGCCGGCTTGTAGGCCTCGAACACCAGCAATGTTTCGACCGGAACGCCGGCGGCGCGCAGCCGCTCGGCGAAACGGGTGGCGCCGTTGCCGCCCATCGAATAGCCGCCGACGGCCACCGGGATCTTCTCGTGTTGCGGCTGCGCCAGGAAATTGTCGGCGGCGGCCTTCCAGTGCGCCGGATTGTAGACGTCGGCGTGCACGCCGGCGGTACGGATCGACTGGGTCAGCGAATACATGCTGCTGCGCGCCATGGTGTCGCCGGCAGGCGTCAATCCCGCGAACAGGTAGACGACGCCGTTTTCCGAGACGGGCGGATTGGTCAGGCCGCCCTCCTGCACGACGACGGAGGACGCGCAGCCGACGAATTGCAGGAACAGCAACGGCAGCAGAAGAAGAAAGATGAGCGGCAACGCGGCACCTCGACGGTTCGATGGTGCCCCACGCCGGGTTCGTGTCTACGAGAGCCTGCCGGCCCTGCCAACCCTGAATGGCAATCCGCCGGCGTCGTTACAGCGGCGGCTGTGGTGCGACCGCAACAGCGGGCGCTTAAGCCAAGATGCCCGCACCTCCATCCTCCTCCCGCAAATAACCTATCGGATCTCACCTCTTCCGCAGTTGATCCACGTTGAAGCGCCGATGCGTTGTGAGCGCCTCCGCGATTGCGTCATCCCGGCCAAGTGAGCGAAGCGAACGCTGAGCCGGGACCCATTCCGGAACCTTCGCTAGCGGCAGGATGGCGAGCCGTGACCGTTCCGGCATGGGTTCCGGCTCTCCCTCCGGTCGGCCGGGATGACGACAGATGGGTGCTCTGGCGCGGCGGCGACTGTCGTCCCGAGGCGCGCGCTCAAACTACGTCGTTGCCCTACAGCCCGACCAGCCGCGCGATGCCCTCCGGCGTCTCGCCCCGGTCGCGCAACGCTGCAATGCCGGTGTCCTGAAAACTCTTCGACAGTTTGCGGCCGTCCGGGCCGAGGATCAGCCGATGGTGATGATAGGCCGGCGCGGGCAGGCCGAGCAGATGCTGCAGCACGCGGTGGACGGCGGTCGCGGCGAACAGGTCGCGACCGCGTACCACATGGGTAATGCCTTGCAGCGCGTCGTCGACGACGACGGAGAGGTGATAGCTCGTCGGCACGTCGCGGCGTGCCAGGATGACGTCCCCCCAGGCGCGGGGGCTAGCGGCGATCGAGGTCGTCTTGCTCCGAGCGCTCGGAACCCCCACCCCTAACCCCTCCCCACAAGGGGGAGGGGAATCTTCGGGCGTTGCGCTCCGGTGACGAACACCGATCCTTTCGGTGGGCGCCGCGCCTGCATCCCCCTCCCCCTTGTGGGGAGGGGTTAGGGGTGGGGGTTCTTCTCGCAAGGACTGCGTTGCCCGCGAAAGGTCAGCAGGCAGGGCATCCTGGTCTCGCCCCTCTTGAAAAAAGTCATCAGCCTCGAACTCCTGCCACGCCAGCGATTGCCCGACCCGTTCCAGCGCCGCCGCCATGTCCAGCCGCCACGCGAACGGTTTTCCTGAGGCGATCAGCGCCTCGCGCCTGCGTCGCGGCAGCGTCTTGTCGAGGCCGGGATAGAGCGGCACGCCGTCGGGGTCGCGCGGCCAGTTTTCACCCCCCGCTTCGCGTTCGGCGATGTGGGCGCGAGTCTCGCCCCGGCTCATGAAGGCCGGGTAGACCAGCCCGTCGCGCTCGAGCCGGCGCAGGCTCTCGGCATAGAGCGAAAAATGGTCGGACTGGCGCCGCACCGGCTCCCGCCAGCGAATACCGAGCCAGGCGAGGTCGCGAAAGATGCCGGCCTCGAATTCCGGCGTGCAGCGGGCGGTGTCGATGTCCTCCAGCCGGAGCAGCAGGCTTCCGCCGCCGGCGTCGGCGAACCGCTGGTTGAGCAGCGCCGAATAGGCGTGGCCGAGATGCAGCAGCCCGTTGGGGCTGGGCGCGAAGCGGAAGACCGGGCGTGTCACCATCTGGCGGGAAACGGGTTGCCCTCGTGATTTTTGCGATTGCTACTTGGTCCTTCCGACCCCAACAAGGCGCGGCATGCAAAGAATAACCGACCCCGACGACATCGCCGCCGGCCTCGACGCGCTCTGCGCGCTCGACCCGCGGCTCACCGCGGTGCGCCGTGTCGCCGGCGAGGTGCCGCTGCGGCTCAGCGAACCCGGCTTCGCCAGCCTGGCGTCGGTGATCGTGTCGCAGCAGGTGTCGCGCGCCAGCGCCGACGCGATCTTCGGCCGATTCGTCAAGCTGGTCGACCCGCTGACGCCGCAGGCGGTGCTGGCGGCCGGCGACGACATCTTTCGCCAGGCCGGATTTTCGCGGCCGAAGCAGCGCGCCTTGCTCGGCGCCGCGGGCGCGGTCGCCGAAGGGCTCGACCTCGTCGACCTGTGCGGCATGCCGGCAACCGACGCGATGGCGCGGCTGGTCGCCGTGCCCGGCATCGGCCCCTGGACGGCGGAATGCTACCTGTTGTTCGCGGCCGGCCATCCCGACATATTCCCGGCCCGCGACGTGGCTTTGCAGGCGGCGGTCGGCCATGCCTTCCGACTGGCGGCGCGACCGGACGACAAGGCGCTGACGCGAATCGCCGAATCATGGGCGCCCTGGCGCGGCATCGCGTCGCGGCTTTTCTGGGCCTACTATCGCGAAACCCGGGGGCGCGACGCCGCGCCGATCCTGCAAAACCGCTGAAAGCGGCGAAAAACGGCGCGATTTTGCGCCGCAATATAGCCGCGATGCCGCTTCACATCCCTGTCATGTCGGGCTTAGACTATCCGCGTCAGGCGCTGGCCTGCGATGGAGGTTTATGAAGTGACGGTTGCCGTATCTCCGGATGGGCTTCCTGCGCTGGTGCTGAATGCGGACTACCGGCCGCTCAGCTATTACCCCCTGTCGCTCTGGTCCTGGCAGGACGCCATCAAGGCGGTGTTCCTCGACCGCGTCAACATCGTCGCCGAATACGAGCATTCGGTCTCGTCGGTGTCGTTCTCGATGCGGGTGCCGAGCGTCGTCAGCCTGAAGACCTACATCAAACCCTCGCGCCACCCGGCGTTCACGCGCTTCAACGTGTTCTTGCGCGACCGTTTCCAGTGCCAGTATTGCGGCAAGTCGGAGGATCTCACCTTCGACCACGTCATCCCGCGTCATTGCGGCGGGGCGACGACGTGGGAGAACGTGGTCGCCGCCTGCTCGCCCTGCAACCTGCGCAAGGGCGGCCACCTGCCGGCTCAGGCCAAGATGTGGCCGATGCAGAAGCCGTTCCAGCCGACCGTGCACGACCTGCACAACAACGGCAGGCTGTTCCCGCCGAACTACCTGCACGAAAGCTGGATGGACTATCTCTACTGGGATGTCGAACTGGAGCCTTGAGGGCTCGGCGGTTTGGTCGCCTGTTGGCGGCGAGCCAGTTCCGCATCAAGTTTGTGCTTCAGTCGGGCGAAGGCTTCCTCGCCGTCGGTTGCCGGCCCGCTTGCGATGCCTTCGTCCCACAGCTTGCCAAGCACAGCTTTGGCCTGTTGATGCGGCGTCTCAGGATGCCGTGGGGCGTCGCGCAAGTCCCCCTTACCCCCGCTTCAGCGCGCCGCGAAACGCGACGGCCGCCAGCACAAAACTGGCGATGGCGTTCCAGCCGGCGAGCGACAGGCCGAGGATGCGCAGCGCCGCCTTGTCGCAGGAGGGCGGCACGATCTGGTTGATGGCGTCGAGCACGCCGTTGCCGCCGGTGTCGGGCGGCGCCACCACCATGCCGCAGTCGGTCGGGCCCGGCCACCAGCCCCATTCGACGCCGGAGTGGAAGACGCCGAGATAGAGGCCGTAGGCCATCAGCAGGCCGCCGGCGAACAGCAGCGCGCGCGGCACGATCGCCGGCAGGCGGGCGACGGCGGTAACGGTGGCGACCAGCATCAGCGGTGCGCCGATATAATAGGGCATGCGCTGCTCGTAGCAGAGCTTGCACGGGATGTAGCCGCCGATGTGCTGGAAGGCGAGCGCGCCGCCGACCGTCGCCGCCATCGCCACCGTCAGGAACAGCGCCGTGCGCGCCTGGAGACGCGCGTTCGGAGCCGGAGCAGCGGGGGCGGAGGACGGAGAGGCGACGGTCATAGGCCGTATCTGACGAGGATATAGAGCAGAATTACGACAGCCGCGGCCGCGCCCGCGAGCAGCCCCAGCCGCTTCTCGATGAAGTCGCGGATCGGCTCGCCGTAGCGGCGCAGCAGCCAGGCCAGGAACAGGAAGCGCGCGCCGCGCGCCACGATCGCCGACAGGATGAACCAGCCGAGCGGGAAGCTGATGACGCCGGCCAGGATGGTGACGACCTTGATCGGCGGCAGGTGGGCGAGCCCCGAGGTGATCAGCATCAGCAGGATGAAGCCGGCGCCGGACGAGGCCCTGAGCGCCTCGAACTCGTCGTATTTGCCGTAGAACTGCAGCACCGGCTTGGCCACCGCCTCGTAGGCGTAGTGGCCGAGGAACCAGCCGGCGATGCCGCCGAGCACCGACGCAACCGTCGCGACGATGGCGTAGCGATAGGCGCGGTCCGGCCGCGACAGCGCCATCGGCAGGTAGAGCACGTCGGCCGGCACCAGAAACACCGAGCTTTCGACGAAGGCGATGACGGCCAGCCACCATTCGGCCGACTTGCGCGCGGCGAGCGAAAGCGTCCAGTCGTAAAGTCTTCGAAGCATCGGGGATGGTTCCAGTGCGGTCGTGGCGGCCTACTTAGACGGAATTCCTTTAAGGCCCGTTGTAGGCCGGTGGAATGCGGCAGGACGTCCGTTCACATGGTCGCGAGGTTGAAATTTGTCGGCCGTTTCCCTCGGACGCGGCTACGATAACGGTCGGCCACCGGCGCCACCCCTCACTGTCCTGCCGGACATCTCTCCCCGTTAAGGACGGGGAGAGGACCGCCGGCCGCCTAGGTTTCGCTATCATTCGACGTTGCGGATTGGCGAAATCGCAGCGGCCGCGCCCTTCTCCCCGTCCTCACCAGGGCAATCGCATATGCCGTACGGCGCGACGTTCGGTGGCGCCGTACCCCCACCCCTAACCCCTCCCCACAAGGGGGAGGGGGACTTTGCGGCCGCCATGCCGCGTAAAATCGCCAACGATTGGTGCCCGGCAGGCATGCAAGCGGGCCCCCCTCCCCCTTGTGGGGAGGGGTTAGGGGTGGGGGTACGGCGCCACCGAACGTCATATGCGATTGCCCTGCCGTCCTCACGGGGAGAAGGTGCCGGCAGGCGGATGGGGCGCGGCGCGACGTGTCAAATCGACCGCCGCGCATCAGCCTTGCAGGCGCCGCGCCACGCCTTCCATCCAGTGGTCGCGGATGCCGAGGGCGGCGAGGTGCTCGACCGCGTTCAGCACGTACTCCTCGTTGCGGCCGGACTGGCCGACGGCGCCGCGCACGATCGCCGCCGCTTCGGCCTCGTCGAGCCCGCCGGCATATTGCACATGCGCCCGGTCGACGACGTAGCACACCGCCTGCACCACCGCGCCGCTGGCCAGCCGCACCGGCAGGGCGCGCTCCAGATAGACGTTGGTGACCAGCTCACGCTCGCGCAGATAGGTCATCACCTCGGCGCGCAGCTCGTCCGGCACGCGGAACGCCAGGCCGACGCAGGAGCCGCCGCGGTCCAGCCCGAGCACCAGGCCGGGCCGCTGCTGCGTGCCGCGATGCACCCAGGAATGCACGCAGAGCGAGCGCCGGTAGCCTTGCAGGCGCGCGCGTTCGGTGTCGGTATGTGCAAAACCCGGCCGCCAGATCAGGGAACCGTAGCCGAAAACCCAAAAATCGCCCATATGGCCTAGCCATGTTCACCGCACGCTGACCTGTCCATAGACGAATCGCCCCGTCCATGGAAACGGCAAGCACCAGACAGCTCGGCTCGGAAGGCAGTATGCACGACCCACATCGCTCCAACGGACGCTACGGCCGCCGCATCGTCTGGCTCGGCGTCTTCGTCGCCATCCTGATCGGCGCCTATACGGCGGGCTGGTTCTGGCTCGCCGGCAAGATCGAAGGCGAGGCCGGCAATGCGCTCTCCGCGCTGCGCGAGCGCGGCGTCACCGCCGAATGCGCCAACCCGACGGCGCGCGGCTATCCCTTCCGCATCGGCCTCTACTGCGACAGCGTCGGCTTCGCCCAGCCGGACAAGGCGGTCAGCGCCTCGGCCGGCGCCTTCCGTTCCGCCGGCCAGATCTACGATCCGATGCGTCTGGTCGCCGAGCTCGACGGCCCGGCAAAGCTGTCGCTGCCGGGCACCGGCACGCTGGCGCTGAACTGGAACAGCCTGCGCGCCAGCGCGCGGCTGGCCGAGCCGCTGCCGGAGCGCGTCTCGCTCGACGGCGTCAAGCTGCGCATCGACACCGAAAGCGGCACCCGTCTGCTGTCGGCCGACGGCTTCGAGGGCCATATGCGCCCGAACGGCGCCGACCTCGACCTCGCCGCCCGCTTCACCGGACTGGCGCTCGATCCGGCGCTGGTCGAAGGCCGCGCCATTCCCGCGCTGTCGGGCGAGGCCGACCTTTCGGTGCGCGACGGCGTCAAGCTGCTCGGCGAGGCCGACCGCAACCTGCGCGGCAAGGCCGGCGTGGTGCGCGACGTGACCTTGCGGCTCGGCGACAACGGCGCGCTGAAACTCGCCGGGCCGTTCTCGATCGACCAGGACGGGCTGCTCGACGCCGACCTCAAGGTGTCGATCAGCCAGCCCGACGCGCTGGCGGCGACCCTTGCCGGGGTGTTCCCCGAGCAGCGCGACAAGATCCGCCAGGGTTTCGCCGGCCTGGCCTTCCTCGGCAGCAATCCGAGCTTGCCGCTGCGCGTCACCAAGGGCGTGGCGACGCTGGGCTTTATCCCGCTGGGCCGGATCAGGCCCGTCGACTGACGCCGCCGGCGCCGCCCGGCGCATCCCGGAGATCGCCGCGCTGCCCAGGGCCGTGGTCATCGCGCAGATCGGCCAGGCGGTGCAGCGATATCTGGAAGACGTCCTCCGTCGCTCGATAAGCCGCAGCAGCGCTGCGACGAGCCCTGATTTGCTGCCGGGGCCGCCCGGGGGGCATCGGCGCCCGGCCAGGTGAGAGTAGGCCAGGCCGGCGGTACGTCGACAATCACAAATTGTCTGCCCCCGCGGAAATGGTACACTCACTTCTCCATCTCAGATTGTGCAACGAGGCAGATCTGCATGACCAAGGCGAATATCGCTGACGTTGATATTGGCACGCCTTTCCGCGTCGAGAACGACACGACCGCCGGCTACTGGCATCACCGCCCGGAAAATACCCTCCCTCCGCCCGACATGATGGGCGCTTATATGCGCAACCGTCCAGTCCCCGGAAACAAGGTCAAAGGACGCAGGGCATGGATCGTGGGCAGCGGCATCGCGGGTCTGGCGGCCGCCTTCTATATGATCCGCGACGGCGGCATGGCCGGAGAAGACATCACTATTCTCGACGCGATGAATGTCGAGGGCGGCTCCCTCGATGGGGCAGGCAATCCGGAAGACGGCTACATTATCCGCGGCGGCCGCGAGATGAACTGGAATTACGACAACCTGTGGGACATGTTCCAGGACGTTCAGGCGTTGGAGCTGCCTGAGGGGTACAGCGTTCTCGACGAGTACCGGCTGGTCAACGACAACGACCCGAATTTCTCGAAAGCCCGACTGATGCACAGGCAGGGCGAGATCCGTGACTTTTCGACCTTGGGCCTGTCCCGCTCGCAGCAATGGGAACTCATCAGGTTGCTGCTGAAGCGCAAGGAAGAGCTTGATGACATCACCATCGAGCAATATTTCAGCGCCGGCTTCCTGGAAACCAATTTCTGGTACCTCTGGCGCTCGATGTTCGCGTTCGAGAACTGGCAAAGCCTGCTCGAGATGAAGCTTTACATGCACCGCTTTCTTGACGCTCTCGACGGGCTCAAGGACATGTCTGCGCTGATCTTTCCCAAATACAATCAATATGACAGCTTCGTACGGCCGCTGGTCGAGCACCTGAAGAAGAAGGGCGTCAGGGTCCAGTTCGGCACACGCGTCTATGGCCTCGACATGGCTGTCGACGGTGAGACACGCACCGTTACGGCGATCCGTGCAAAGATCGATGGCAAGGATGACGTGATCGCCGTCGGCCCCCACGACGTGGTTTTCGCCCTGACCGGATCGATGACCGAAGGCACCGCTTACGGTGACATGGATACCGCCCCTGTCCTCCAGCGTGGACGGCACGAGCCCGGCGAGACCAGCGACTGGGCGCTGTGGAAGAATCTGGCGAGGAAGTCCCCGGTTTTCGGCAAGCCGGAAAAATTCTACGGCGACACCGAAAAGTCGATGTGGGAATCGGTCACTCTCACGTGCAAACCCTCACCGTTTGTCGAGAAGCTGAAGGAACTGTCGGTCAACGATCCCTATTCGGGCAAATCCGTCACCGGCGGCATCATTACCTTCACCGATTCGAACTGGGTGCTCAGCTTCACCTGCAATCGTCAACCGCATTTCCCCGACCAGCCCGGCGACGTGCTCGTCATCTGGGTCTATGCGCTGCTGATGGACAAGGAAGGCAACTACGTCAGAAAGCCGATGCCCGCCTGCACCGGGCGGGAAATCATCGCTGAGCTCTGCTATCACCTCGGCATCGAGGATCAGGTCGATGCCGTTGTCGCCAACACCAAGGCGCGCCTCGCCCTTATGCCTTACATCACCGCCATGTTCATGCCGCGGGCGGCAGGCGACCGGCCTCATGTCGTCCCGGCCGGTTGCACGAACCTGGCGCTGATGGGCCAGTTCGTCGAAACCTCCAACGATATCATCTTCACCATGGACAGTTCGATCCGCACGGCGCGCGTAGGGGTCTATACGCTGCTCGGCCTTCGCAAACAGGTGCCGGACATCAGCCCCGTCCAGTATGATGTCCGCACGCTCCTCAAGGCGGCGCGGGCGCTCAACAATGACGAGCCTTTTCCCGGCGAGCGCCTGCTTCACCGATTGCTCGACAAGACCTATTTCGCGCACATATTGCCGCCGCTTCCCGAACCCGAAGGCTCCATGCGCGAAAGGGCGGAAAAAGACCTGCTAGGGCTGCTCGGCGCGGGCGAACACGAGATAGGTCGTATCTCCGGCTGGCTGGAAAAGGTGCGCGCGAACTTTACCAGCCGAAAAAAGGACGGCTGAACGGTCCTTTCCGAAATGGCGATCGTCAGCGCAGTTCGAGCAGGAACGTGAGCGGCTTTGCGCTCGGGATCGTGAAAAACAAGGAGTTGGAGCAGTCCTGTGATTCAAGGAAAACCGGAGATGCCCCAATATGGCAGATGCGCGGCCCAAGGCATTGCGGCTGCGGTGGAACCTGAAGCTCGGGTCAGGTGCCTCTGCTGCTCGGTTCACCCAGCCTGAACCGATGATTCAGCATTTCGCCTTTGCCCGGAAGAGCGGTCGGCATTAGAGCGTGCGGCTCCGCTTCCTCCGGTAATCGCCTCATGACCTCCGTCAAAAAGTTCATTCCCGTGCTGTTCGTGCTTTTGTGGTCGACCGGCTTCATCGGTGCCCGCTACGCCATGCCGTGGTCGGAACCGTTCACCTTCCTGGCGGTCCGGTTCGGGCTGGCGTTCCTCATCCTTGCAGCCATCGCGGCGGCGCTTGGCACGGCCGGCATGTCGCGGCGCGACATCGCCGTTTCGCTGGCGGCCGGCGTGCTGATGCACGGCATCTATCTCGGCGGCGTGTTCTGGGCGGTGCGCGAGGGCCTGACCGCCGGCATGTCGGCGCTGATCGCCGGCCTCCAGCCGCTGATCACCGCCGTGCTCGCCGGGCCGGTGCTGGGCGAAGCCATCCTGCCGCGCCATTGGGCGGGCCTCGCCGCCGGCTTCGTCGGCGTGGTCGTCGTCATCGCGCCGAAACTCGGCGCCGGCTTCGAGGCGGTGACCTGGCCGATGCTGGCGGCCGCATTGCTCGCCGTCGCGGCCATCAGCGCCGGCACCATCCTGCAGAAGAAGTTCGGCAGCGCCCGAAACCTGGTGATGGGCACGGCCTGGCAATATGTCGGCGCGGCGGTGCTGATGGCCGCCGGTTCGCTGGCGCTGGAGACGCACACGGTCGTCTGGACCGGCGAACTGGTGTTCGCCATGGCCTGGCTGGTGCTGGTGCTGTCGATCGGCGCCATCTTCCTGCTGATGATCATGATCCGCGACGGCGCGATGGCGAAGGTGTCGTCGCTGTTCTACCTGGTGCCGGCCGTCACCGCCGTCATGGCATGGTTCCTGTTCGGCGAGAACCTGAGCTGGGTGCAGGTCGCCGGCATGGCGCTCGCGACTTTCGGCGTCGGGCTGGCGACCGGCGGTCTGTCCGGCCTTGCAGGTCAGGAGCCGACGCGGGCGCGGGCCTCGAAGTAGCGGCGGATCGAGGCGTTGAGCTCGCCGCCGAGAATGAACACCGCCGAGATGATGTACAGGAACACCACCGCCACCATGATCGAGGCCAACCCCGCATATGTGTTCACGTAGGACGAGAAGCGGTCGAGATAGGCGGCGAAGATGGTCGAGCCGACCAGCCAGCCGACAAGCGTGAAGATGATGCCCGGCACGATGTGGACGAAACGCCGTTTTCCGGCCGGCAGCCAGACATGCACGGCGATCAGCCCGAGCACGATCACCGCCGAGGCGATGATGAAGCGCCAGAGCGTGAACGTGCCCATATAGGGCTCGATCCACTCCATGCGCGCCACCGCGACCCGGGCGATCAGCGGCGCGAACACCAGGAGCACGCTGATGGCCAGGAAACCCACCGTGGCGATCAGCACGAAGACGATGCTCTGGATGCGGCGGTAGAGGAACGGCCGCGTCTCCGTCACCCGGTAGGCGCGATTGAGCGAGGTGCGCAGCGCCTCGATGCCGTTGGAGGCGAAGAAGGCGGCGAGCAGCACGCCGTAGGTCAGAAGATCGCTGCGCTGCACGGTGAGCACGTTGACCACCTCGCGGGCGATCGGGTCGGCGATCTGCTCCGGCCAGGTGTCGAAGACGAGGTGCACCGCCGTCTCGGCGAAAGCCTGGGCGCCGAGGAAGCTCGCCAGCGTGGTGGCGAAGATCAGGAACGGGAACAGCGCCATCAGCGCGGTGATGGCCAGATGGCTCGCCATCGACCAGCCGTCGTCGTCGTTGAAGTGGCCGAGCATGTCGGTCAGCACCCGGCGAACGGCGACGATTTTCCGCATGAGCTCTGACGTCTCCGTCGATTGTTTCCCCGGCGCGAATATGGGAAGGGATGACGATGGATGGCAAGGCGGCAGTCGGCCCGATTACGCATCGCGGGGACCGTCGGTTCAGTCACGCGAATTCGATGGGGCGGGCAGTTCGACGGCGTTAAAAGGACGGCTCGCGTCAGGTCCTGAAGGGCTTTCGTCAGGCCGGTGGCGTGGTTTTTTCGTGAAGGGAAATCTAAGCCTTTGATATCTCGTCAAAACGCGGACCTGACGATGGCGCCCGGACAGCCGAATCGCTGCCCGTGCAACAAGCCTTATCTAGGGAAGCATAGGTGAGCGATCAACGCACCATCGTCGTCACCGGCGCTTCCTCCGGCATCGGCGCCCATTGCGCGCGTGCCCTGAAAAAGGACGGCTGGCGGGTCTTCGCCACGGCACGAAAGCCGAGCGACATCAAGGCCTTGGAAGACGACGGGATCGAGGCGTTCTACCTCGACTACCGCGAGCCGGCGTCGATCGAGGTGCTGGTGGCGGCGGTGCTGGAACGCACCGGCGGCCGGCTCGACGCGCTCTACAACAACGGCGCGCACGCCCAGCCGGGGGCCGTCGAAGACCTGCCGGTCGCGGCGCTGCGCGAACAGTTCGAGGCGAACCTGTTCGGCTGGCACGACCTGACCCGCCGCATCGTCCCGGTGATGCGGGCGCAAGGCCACGGCCGCATCGTCCACTGCTCGTCGATCCTCGGCCTGACCCCGGTGAAATGGCGTGGCGCCTATGTCGCGTCGAAACATGCGCTGGAAGGGCTGATGCTGTGCCTGCGCGCCGAACTCCAGGGCTCGGGTGTGCATGTTTCGCTGATCGAGCCCGGTCCGATCGAGTCGAAGATCGCGCCGAACGGTCTTTTCTGGTTCCTGAAAAACATCGATCACGAAAATTCGGTGCACCGGAAAGCCTATGAAAAACAATTGGCCAGGATGCGCGGCGGCGGCTCGAAGTCGAAGCTGAAGCTGAAACCCGACGCCGTTTACGCGGCGTTGCGCCACGCCCTGCTGTCGCAAAAGCCGCGGCCGCATTATGTTGTCACCTTGCCGGCAAAGATCGGCGTTTTCCTGAAGCGCGTCTTGCCGGCGACGCTTCTTTACAAGGTCCTGGCCTCGCAAGCCTGAGCCCAAAAGCATCGGAACAGGACATGGCTACCGTCTTCAACATCCTCGCCATCCTCGTCATGGCCGCCGTGGTGATCGTGCTCATCCGCGGGCTGATCAACATGATGCGCGGCGGCTCCGGCAACACCTCCAACAAGCTGATGCAGGCGCGCGTGTTCCTGCAGTTCATCGCGCTGGTGCTGATCCTGCTCGCCGTCTATTTCAACCGCAACGGCGGCTGACGGAGGGACGGTGGTCAAGCTCAACAAAATCTACACGCGCACCGGCGATGACGGCACGACCGGGCTCGGAACCGGCGAGCGGCGGCTGAAGTCGGATCTTCGCGTCGAGGCCTATGGCACCGTCGACGAAGCCAATTCCTGCATCGGCCTGGCGCGGCTGCATACCCGCGAAAACGCCGATCTGGACGCGATCCTGGGGCGCATGCAGAACGATTTCTTCGACCTCGGCGCCGACTTGGCGACGCCCGACGACGGCAAGCCGCTCGGCTACGAGCCGCTGCGCATCGTCGCCAGCCAGACGGCGCGCCTGGAGGCCGACATCGATCTGCTGAACGCTCGGCTCAAGCCGCTGAAATCCTTCGTTCTTCCGGGCGGCACGCCAGCCGCGGCGGCGCTGCATCTGGCCCGCACCGTGGCGCGGCGCGCCGAGCGGCTGATGGTGGCGCTGGCGCGGACGGAGGGCGAGCACGTCAACCCGGAAGGCGTTCGCTACATCAACCGCGCCTCCGACCTGCTGTTCGTGGCGGCACGCGTCGTCAACGACGACGGGCGGGCCGACGTGCTCTGGGTGCCTGGCCAGAACCGCTGAGATCGGGCCGTCTTGGCAAAGAGCAGGGCGCTGCCTATGGTCGCCGGCGCGGATGGTGCGCCGGTCAGCGGCTAGTCCGCACGCCGGGGGCCAAAAATGTTCATTCCGCTGCACGACGCCAACGGCCTCGAGCACATCCGCTTCCAATATGTCACCGTCGGCCTGATCGTCGCCAACGTCATCGTCTTTGTTTTCACCGGTCTTGGCTCGCAGGATTTCGCCATCGCCACCACTTACGGCTTCGGCTATATACCGTCGGTCGCCTTCGACACGGTGGAACTGCCGCCCGAACTCTATTTCGTGCCGGAGGATTTCACCTACCTGACCTACGCCTTCCTGCACGCCGACATTTTTCACCTCGGCGGCAACATGCTGTTTCTCTGGGTGTTCGGCGACAATATCGAGGACGCGCTCGGGCATTTCAAATTTTTGGTATTCTACCTGCTGTGCGCGATCGGTGGCGCGGCGTTCCACGGGTTCGTCGATCCTGCATCTCAGGTGCCGCTGATCGGCGCCTCCGGCGCCATCGCCGGCGTGGTCGCCGCTTACCTGATCCTGCATCCGCGCGTAAAAATATGGGTGCTCGCCTTCGCCCGGATACCGCTTCGCATCCCGGCCTGGATCGCCCTGGTTCTGTGGATCGGCTTCCAGTTCGTCATGTTCGTCGCCGGCGGCGACGAACAGGTGTCATGGGCCTGCCACATCGGCGGCATCCTCACCGGCGCCGTGCTGGTGCTCATCCTCAGGCGGCGCGACGTGCCGCTGTTCGACCGCGAGGTGGTGACGCCGCGCGCCGTCTCCGTGGAACAGACGAGTGCCGTGCGCCCGCTCGAAAACAGGCCGGCGCCGCGTTGGGGACGGCAGTAGATTTCAAACGATTTGATGGCGGTCGCCGCTATTGACGCGCCAGTATGCCGTAACTAGGGTCCGCCGCGCTTCCGGAAGCCGCGCCGCCACCGGAGTATTCCATTTGTACGGTTTTTTCGCGCGCGATGTCGTCATTCGGCAAACGGACGCCGGGCCACCCTGCTAGGGGAGCGTCGCGGAATCTCAGAAGAAGGGTGAAGCACGCATGAAAGTCCTGGTCCCGGTGAAGCGGGTTGTCGATTACAACGTGAAAGTCCGCGTCAAGTCGGATGGCTCGGGCGTCGAGCTTGCGAATGTGAAGATGTCGATGAACCCGTTCGATGAGATCGCGGTCGAGGAAGCGATCCGGCTCAAGGAAGCGGGCAAGGCCGAGGAAATCGTGGTCGTGTCGATCGGTCCGGCGCAGGCCGCCGAGACGCTGCGCACCGCGCTGGCGATGGGTGCGGACCGTGCGATCCTGGTGAAGGTCGACGGGCCGGTCGAGCCGCTGGGCGTGGCCAAGGTGCTGAAGGGCGTGGCCGAGGCCGAGAAGCCCGGCCTGGTGATCCTGGGCAAGCAGGCGATCGACGACGATGCCAACCAGACCGGCCAGATGCTGGCGGCACTGCTCGGCTGGGCACAGGGCACGTTTGCCTCGAAAGTCGAGATCGACGGCGAGACCTCCAAGGTGACCCGCGAGGTCGACGGCGGGCTGCAGACGATCAACCTGAAGCTGCCGGCGATCGTGACGACGGACCTGCGTCTCAACCAGCCGCGCTATGCCTCGCTGCCCAATATCATGAAGGCCAAGAAGAAGCCGCTCGACGAAAAGGCGCCCTCGGATTTCGGCGCCGACGTGACGCCGCGGCTGAAGGTGCTGAAGACCGAGGAACCGGGTGGCCGCAAGGCGGGCGTGAAGGTGAAGAGCGTCGCCGAACTGGTCGACAAGCTGAAGAACGAAGCCGGCGTGCTCTAGGAATTCCGATGAGGCCGGCCTGCAAACGGGCCGGCTTCTGCGCTTCCGGTGCTCACGTACTGAAGTACTGTCCGCTCCGGTTCTCGAATCCAGCCGTTTTCGGCTCGGCCTGACCGGAATTCAGGTAGGGCGGAACGGATAGATCAGGAAAGATTGAAATGGCTATTCTCCTCATCGCCGAACATGACAATGCGAGCCTGTCGGACCAGACGGGCAAGGCGCTCTCGGCGGCGCTGAAGATCGGTTCCGACGTCGACGTGCTGGTTGCCGGCAAGGGCGCCAAGGCGGCGGCCGATGCCGCGGCAAAACTCAAGGGCGTGCGCAAGGTGCTGCTGGCCGAGGCCGACGGGCTGGCCGAGCGACTGGCCGAGCCGCTTGCCGCACTGGTGGTATCGCTGGCGCCAAACTATGACGCGATCGTCGCCGCGGCGACGGCTTCCGGCAAGAACGTCGCGCCGCGCGTAGCCGCGCTGCTCGACGTGGCGCAGGTCTCGGAAATCATCGAGGTTGTGTCGGCCGACACGTTCAAGCGTCCGATCTATGCCGGCAACGCCATCCAGACGGTGCAGGCGGACGGCAAGAAGGTGATCACGGTGCGCACGGCCTCGTTCGCGGCAGCCACCGAGGGCGGTTCGGCGGCGGTGGAGACGATCGCCGTGCCGGCCGATCCGGGCCTGTCGACGTTCGTCGAGAACAAGCTGTCGGAGAGCGACCGTCCGGAACTAACGTCGGCAAAGATCATCATCTCTGGCGGGCGTGCGCTTGGTTCGTCGGAAAAGTTCCAGGAAGTGATCTTGCCGGTAGCCGACAAGCTGGGTGCCGCGGTCGGCGCATCGCGCGCCGCCGTCGACGCCGGCTACGCGCCAAACGACTGGCAGGTCGGGCAGACGGGCAAGGTGGTTGCGCCGCAGCTCTACATCGCGGTCGGCATCTCCGGCGCCATCCAGCACCTCGCCGGCATGAAGGACTCCAAGGTGATCGTCGCCATCAACAAGGACGAGGAAGCGCCGATCTTCCAAGTGGCCGACTACGGCATCGTCGGCGACCTCTTCACCATCCTGCCCGAACTCGAAAAGGCGCTGTAGCGGCGCCGCTGGCCGAACAAGGCAAGGCAAACAAACCCGGCAGGAGTGGCGAACCGCTCCTGCCGTTTTCTTTTTGACGGCTTTTTCGGCGCCAATTGCCCAGGCCTTTGACTTTGGACCAATCCGGTGCGCAAATCTTGCGCAGCGCTCTGGACGAAAGCGGCGCCATCCATTTAGTGTGCACTGCAACAACAGGCGAGGCGCTAAGCCCCGAGACGGGATGACGCAATGAGTAGCATCGAAACGGTCGGCATTGTCGGCGCGGGCCAGATGGGCAGCGGTATCGCCCATGTGTCCGCGCTCGCGGGCTACAACGTCCTGCTCTACGACATTTCGCCCGAGCGCATCGAAAAAGGCCTTGCGACGATCAGCGGCAACCTTGCCCGCCAGGTTGCCGGCGGCAAGCTGGGCGACGGTGAGCGCCAGGCGGCACTGAAGCGCATCACGGCCGCGCCGGCCTTGCCGGACCTGGCCAGTGCCGACCTGGTCATCGAAGCGGCGACCGAGGACGAGAGCGTCAAGCGCAAGATCTATCAGCAGCTCTGCCCGGTGCTGAACCCCGAAGCGATCCTCGCCACCAACACGTCGTCCATCTCGATTACCAGGCTCGCCGCGGCCACGGACCGGGCCGAGCGCTTCATCGGCATTCATTTCATGAATCCCGTGCCCGTGATGAAGCTGGTCGAACTGGTGCGCGGCATCGCTACCGAGAACCACACCTTCGAACTGGCCAAGGATTTCGTGCACCGGCTCGACAAGGCGACGACGGTGTCGGAGGATTTTCCGGCGTTCATCGTCAACCGCATCCTGCTGCCGATGATCAACGAAGCGATCTACACGCTTTACGAGGGCGTGGGTTCGGTCGAGGCGATCGACACGGCGATGAAGCTGGGCGCCAACCACCCGATGGGGCCGCTGCAACTCGCCGACTTCATAGGGCTCGACACCTGCCTGTCGATCATGCAGGTGCTGCACGACGGACTTTCCGACACGAAATACCGGCCGTGCCCGCTGCTGGTGAAATATGTCGAAGCAGGCTGGTTGGGTCGCAAGAGCGGCCGCGGCTTCTACGACTATCGCGGCGAGCATCCGGTACCGACGCGCTGAAAGCGGATCACGCCCGGCGGCATCAGGCGCATCACAATTTTGTGTAGGGGTCGGCGCTACGGGCTCATACAAGCGCTGACGACGTAGCAATAGTGCTATTTGTGCAACTGTAGGAAGAAAGCGGCTTCTTGCTCACGTTAGCCGCGAAACCACCGGACGCAACGCTTCGTACCCAGGGGTGCGTTTCGATTCGAACCGGAGGTTTTCATGCGCAGCCTGTTGCTTGCTCTATCCCTCAGCTTCTGCGCCTCGGCGGCCTTTGCCGCTGACGCAGTCTATACCGACCCACCCGCGGACGCGCCGCCTCTCGGTGACTGGACGGGGTTCTATGCCGGCGTGCAACTTGGCGGTGCCTTCGGCGGCAGTTCCGGGGTGTTCAGCATGGACCGCAACCGGGACGGGGCTTACGGCGACTACATCGCAGCATTCGACCCCAGCCAGCCGGTCTGCGCGGGTGACGGTTGCGGCTTTTCCGGCAGCTTCGACAATGGCGTGATAGGCGGCGCCCATGTCGGATACGACATGCAGTTCGACCGGTTCGTTCTCGGCGCGCTGGTCGACATCTCGGTGACCGACATCGGCGATCGCCAGAGCGGCTTCTCCGGCACCCCGGCCTTCTATCATATCGACCGCGAGCTCGAATGGCTGCTCACGGCGCGCGGTAGGCTGGGCTACGTCTTCGCACCGAACTGGATGGCCTATGCGACGGGCGGTCTGGCCGTGGGTGAGGTGAAGTACAGCTTCGCATCGAACACGCCTGCTACTGTCGGGGTGTCCGGAGGTGGTGGCACCGAGATCGGCTACAGCGTCGGCGGCGGCGTCGAGACCAAACTGACGCCCAGGGTGACGCTGGGGGTCGAGTACCTGTACACCAACCTGGGCGACAGCGACTTCGTGGTCAACCTGAGCGGAAGACCGGGCACGGGCGCTGGCAATGCGTTCGGTACGGGCGGGGCGAACTCGACCAACGCAATCGGCTCGGACGGCGACTTCGATTTCCACACCGTCCAAGTGAAGCTGTCCTACCGCTTCTAAACCAGGGTCGGGCGGTTCTTTACGGGAACCGCCCGGGCCTGCGGCGGGTCAACCGCCGCGCGCCGTCTGGATCAGCCGTCTGGCGTCGGGGCCTGACCATTCGGCCGGGCCGTTCATGTGGCCGAGCAGGCAGCCTTCGCCGTCGATCAGCAGCGTGACCGGCAGGCCGAGCGCCAGGCCGCGCTGCTTGAGGTCGTTGAACAGGTCGAGCGTGTTGTCGCGATAGTAGGCGAGCGATTCGATCTTGGTCTCTTCGAGGAATTTCTTCGGCTTCGTATCGTCGCCGGTGTCGACGTTGATCGCCATGACCTCGAAGTCGGTGCCGCCCTCGGTCTTCTGCAAGGCGTCGAGCGCAGGCATCTCGGCGCGGCAGGGGGCGCACCAGGTGGCCCAGAGGTTGAGCAGCACGATCTTGCCGGCGCGATCGGCCAGCGTCATCGGCTTGCCGCTGGGATCGTTGAAGGCAAGGCTCGTCAGCGACTGCGGCGGATCGGCCGGCAGCACCGCCGCGACATCACCGGTAGCCGCTGCGGCGACGGTCTTCGCACGCTCCGCCTTGGCGACGCAGGCATCGGCGGTGTCCTGCCGCGCGGGTGCCGTGGCGACGCCCGGTGCGGTCGGCTGGGCGGTCGTCGCCGCGGTCGAGGACGCTCCCGCCGGCTGAGCGGCCGTGTTGCCAGCGAAGCCGCCGGTGACGTATACCGCGACCGCGCCGGCCAGCGCGCCGGCGACCATGGCGGTCAGGATGGCGCGCCAGGCGGGGATCATTGTTTTGTGTTTGCCGTCAGACATTCTTCAAATTCTCCGGAGCCCGGGTAGCACGATGAGCGACAGCAAGGCCAGCAACGCGATGTGGGGTGGACGTTTTGCCTCGGGTCCGGCGGCCGTCATGGAAGCGATCAACGCCTCTATCGGCTTCGACAGGAAACTCTACGCCCAGGACATCCGCTGCTCGCTGGCGCATGCCGCAATGCTGGCGGAAACCGGCATCATTTCGGCGGCCGATCAAGAAAAGATCGCTCACGGCCTGAACACGATTCTGGCAGAGATCGAGGGCGGCACCTTCGCCTTCTCTACCGCGCTGGAAGACATTCACATGAACATCGAGGCGCGGCTGGCCGAGCTGATCGGGCCGACCGCCGGCCGGCTGCACACGGCGCGCTCGCGCAACGACCAGGTCGCCGTCGATTTCCGGCTGTGGGTGAAGGACGAGTTCTTCCGCGTAGCCGAGGCGCTGAAGGGGCTGATCTCGGTGTTTCTGGCGCGCGCCGAGGAGCATGCGGCGACCATCATGCCCGGCTTCACGCATATGCAGTCGGCGCAGCCGGTCACCTTCGGCCATCACTGCATGGCCTATGTCGAGATGTTTGCGCGCGACCTTTCCCGCGTCCGCGACGCGATCGAGCGGATGAACGAATCGCCGCTGGGCGCGGCGGCGCTCGCCGGCACTGGCTTTCCGATCGACCGCCACATGACCGCCAAGGCGCTTGGCTTCCGCGAGCCGACCCGCAACTCGCTGGACAGCGTGTCGGACCGTGACTACGCGCTGGAGTTCCTGTCGATCGCCGCCATCTGCGGCACGCATCTGTCGCGTCTGGCCGAGGAGATAGTCATCTGGTCGACGCCGCAGTTCGGCTTCGTGCGGCTGTCGGACTCCTTCTCGACCGGTTCGTCGATCATGCCGCAGAAGAAGAACCCGGACGCGGCCGAGCTGGTGCGCGCCAAGACGGGGCGCGTCAACGGTCATCTGATCGGCCTGCTCACCGTGATGAAGGGCCTGCCGCTGACCTATTCCAAGGACATGCAGGAAGACAAGGAAGCGGTCTTCGACGCCGCCGAGACGCTCGACCTGATGTTGGCCGCCATGACCGGCATGGTCGGCGACATGACGATCAACGCCGAGGCAATGAAGCGGGCGGCCGGCTCCGGCCACGCCACGGCGACCGACCTTGCCGACTGGCTGGTGCGGTCGCTCGGCCTGCCGTTCCGCGAGGCGCATCATGTGACCGGCCGCGCCGTGGCGCTTGCCGAGGCGCAAAAGACGACGCTGGCGAAGCTGCCGCTGGACGAATTGCAGGCGATCCATGCCGGGATCAGCGAGGACGTGTTTTCGGTCCTGCCGGTACAGAAATCGGTGCAGAGCCGCAAATCGTTCGGCGGCACCGCGCCGGCCGAGGTGCGCCGGCAGGTACGCTACTGGAAGAAGCGATTGGCCGGCCTGTGAAATGAAATTGCCAAGGGCTGATTGGCGCAAAAACTCCATCGCAGCTCCGGTTTTCTGCGAGTACCGGAACTGCGCCATATCCTTGTTTTCGTAATTCCGGACGCAAAACCGCTCACACTTTTGCTGGAATTGCTCTAGACAGGCGGCTTGACGAACCCTCGATGGAAGGCCCGATGACTGCGGCACGGCTCATGACGACGATCGCGCTCCTCGCCGCCCTCGGCGTGACCGCCGCTTGCGGCCGCAAGGCCCCGCTCGATACGCCTTATGAAGCGGCGGTGCAGGCGCGCAAGGACGCCCAAAAAGCCGGCGAGCCGGTGCCGCCGGAGCCGAGGAAACCGGTCGAGGACAAGCCGTTTTTCCTTGACAAGCTGATACAGTAGTTTCTGTTTTCGTCCGTCCGCGGGCCCTTACCCATGAACCATTTCGAATTCCGTGACGGCGTGCTGCATGCCGAGGATGTGGCGGTGACGGAGATCGCGCGGGCTGTCGGCACGCCGTTCTACTGCTATTCCACCGCCACGCTGGAGCGGCATTTCAACGTGTTCAGCCGGTCGTTCACCGGGCTGGATGCGCTGGTCTGCTACGCCATGAAGGCGAACTCCAACCAGGCGGTGATCGCCACGCTGGCGAAGCTTGGCGCCGGCGCCGACGTGGTGTCGGAAGGCGAGATGCGGCGGGCGCTGGCCGCCGGCGTGCCCGCGCACAAGATTCTGTTCTCCGGCGTCGGCAAGACGGCGCGCGAGATGGATTTCGCGCTTGCCGCCGGCATCCTCTGCTTCAACGTCGAGTCGGAGCCGGAATTGGAGCTGCTGTCGCAGCGCGCCGTGGCGGCGGGCAAGGTGGCGCCGGTGTCGGTGCGCATCAATCCCGACGTGGATGCCCGCACGCACAAGAAGATCTCCACCGGCAACGCCGAGAACAAGTTCGGCATCGCCTGGCAGCGGGCGCGGGCGGTCTATGCGCGCGCCGCCGAACTGCCGGGCATCCGCGTTACCGGCATCGACATGCATATCGGCAGCCAGATCACCGATCTGCAGCCTTTCGACGACGCCTTCGCGTTGCTCGCCGACCTGGTGGCGACACTGCGCGGCGACGGCCACAACATCGAGCACGTCGACTTCGGCGGCGGGCTCGGCGTGCCCTATCGCGTCGACAACGAGCCGCCGCCGCATCCCGACGCCTATGCCGACATCATCCGCCGGCGCGCCGGCCATCTCGGCGTCAAGGTGATGTTCGAGCCGGGCCGGCTGATCGTCGCCAATGCCGGCATCCTCGTCTCCGAGGTGATCTATGTTAAGGAAGGCGACGCCCGCAACTTCGTGATCGTCGATGCGGCGATGAACGACCTGATCCGGCCGACGCTCTACGACGCCTTCCACGAGATTTTCCCGGTGGTGCAGAAGCCGATCGACGCGCCGCGCATGGTGGCCGATATCGTCGGGCCGGTGTGCGAGACCGGTGACTATCTCGGGCTGGGGCGCGACCTGCCACGGTTGGCAGCCGGCGACCTGATCGCCGTCGGCACTGCGGGTGCCTACGGCGCGGTGCAGGCGGGCACTTACAATTCTCGCCTGCTGGTGCCGGAGGTGCTGGTCAGGGGCGACACGTTCCATGTCGTGCGGCGGCGTCAGACATACGAAGATCTGATCGGCCTGGATTCGCTGCCGCACTGGCTATGAAGCCAGCCGTGCCGGCGCATCGAAGCTTCACGATCGCGTCAGCCGCCTCGCCTTTGCCGCGTTTCTTGCTATCCTTACGACTCGCAGACGCCGGGCAATGGCCCGGCCGCAGCCGGAAAGGCCAATGAAGGAAGCGCACGCGAGCCCGGAAAAGCCGAATTTTTCCAGACGTTTGCAGCAAACGCGGCTAGTGACGCGCGCGTCCATCACATTGGAACGGTTGTGGCCGCTGGTGCTGCCGCTGCTGATCACGCTCAGCCTGTTCGCGAGCCTCTCATGGCTCGGCGCCTTCCGGATGATGCCGGACATGGCGCGGTTCGGCGTGCTTTTGGTGTTCGCCATCGCCGGGCTTGGTTCGCTCTATCCGCTACGGTTCTACCGCTCGCCGGGCAGCGCCGAGATCGACAGGCGCATCGAGGCGGCGAACGCGCTCGAACATGAGCCGTTGCGCGTGCAGAGCGACCAGCCGGTCGGACGGCAGGATGGATTTGCGCAGGCGCTGTGGCGCGAGCACCAGAAACGCATGGCCGAAAGCCTCGACGGCGTCGGCAGCGACCTGCCGCGTACCGGGGTGCCGCAGCGCGACCCGTGGGGTCTTCGGGCAGCGGTGGCGCTGCTGCTGGTCATCGCCTTCGCTTTCTCCTTCGGCCCGCGCGGTGGTTCGCTGGAGGATGGCTTCCGCGCCGTGGCGCTGGCCGAGACCGTGCCGCCGCGCATCGACGCCTGGGTGACGCCGCCTGCCTATACCGGCAAGGCTCCCGTATTTCTCACGGCAGACAACAATGCCAACACGCCGGTGTTCACCGTGCCGGAGGGCAGCGACGTGACCGTGCGGGTGACCGGCGGAGCCGGCACCGAGACGCTGGTCTTCGCCGATCAGGCCGGCGGCACGCGCGAGATCGCCGCCGAAGGCAGCGAGCCGGGCAAGGACGGCGAGGCAGTTGCGGTCGAACCCGTAGCCAGCAACGCCACGCCGGTGGCGCGGCAGTTTGCCGGAAAGCTCGATGCAGACGGCGTGCTGGCGCTGCGGTCCGGCGAGCGCGAGATCGACAGCTGGGCTTTCGCGGTGACGCCCGACCGCCCTCCGGTGATACGGTTTTCCGGCGAGCCGAAGCGGGCGGTCAATGGCGCGCTGGAGCTTCAGTACGAGATCGAGGACGATTACGGCGCGGCCTCGGCGAAGTCGGATTTCGCGCTGGAGGACGCGCCGCCGGCTGACGCCCGGCCGCTCTATGGCGCCCCGGAAATGCCGCTTTCGGTGCCGCGCCGCGGCAGCCGCGATATAGCCGTCAAGGCGAGTCGCGATCTGACCGAGCATGTCTGGGCGGGCAGCCGGGTCAAGCTGACGCTGTCGACCGTCGACGATGCCGGACAGGAAGCGAAGACCGAAACCAAGAAGATCGTGCTGCCGGAGCGGCCGTTCACCAATCCGCTGGCGCGGGCAGTGGTGGAACTGCGCAAAATCCTGTCGCTCGACGCCAATCAGAAGCAGCGGGTGATCGCGCTGATCGACGCGATCACCCTCAGGCCGGAGGACACGTTCGACAACCCATCGCATTATCTCGGGCTGATGGCGGGGCTGACGCGGCTCAAGATCGCGGAGAGCGACGATTCGTTGCGCGACGTTGCCGACTATTTCTGGAACATGGCGCTGCAGATCGAGGACGGCGATCTGTCGAGCGCCGAGAAGCGGCTGCGGCAAGCGCAGGAGGCGCTGAAGCAGGCGTTGCGCGACGGCGCCAGCGACCAGGAAATCGACCGGCTGATGAAGGAACTCCGGCAGGCGATGAACGATTTTCTGCGCGAGTTTGCCGAGCGTGCCGCCCGCGATCCGAACATGGCGCAGCAGCCGCCGCAGCAGGGCCAGGAACTGCGGCAGAGCGATCTCGAACGGATGATGGATCAGATCGAGAATCTGGCGAAATCCGGCAATCGCCAGCAGGCCGAGGAACTGCTTTCGCAATTACAGGACATGATGAACAATCTGCAGGCGCGCCGTCAGCAGCAGCCGGGCCAGAACGGCCAGCAGAGCGAGATGCGCGAGCAGATGAACAAGTTGGGCGAGATCATGCGGCGCCAGCAGGAGATGATGAACGAAACGTTCCGCATGGACCAAATGCAGCGCGGCGAGCAGCAGCGCGGCGAAAACCGCGAACAGCAGCTCGGCGAACAGGACGGACAGCAGCCCGGCCAACAGGGCCGCGGCATGACGCCGGAAGAATTTGCCGAGGCGCTGAAGCAACTGCAGCAGGGCCAGGGCGGTTTGCAGGGCGACCTCGAGGCTTTGATGAAGGGCCTGGAGGGCATAGGCATAAAGCCCGGCGAGGGCTTCGGCGAAGCCGGCGAGGCGATGGGCGAGGCCGAGGGTGCACTGGGTGAAAGCGACGGCGGCCGCGCCGTCGGCGAGCAGGGCCGCGCGCTGGAGGCGCTGCGCCGCGGCGCTCAGGACATGATGCAGCAGATGCAGCAGGCGATGGAAGGCGACGAGGGCGGCAGCGAGGAGGGTGGCCGCCAGCAGAACGCTGACCGCGACCCGCTCGGCCGGCCGCGCGCCACCACCGGCCCCGATTTCGGCAATTCGGTGAAGGTGCCGGACGAGATCGACGTGCAGCGCGCCCGCCAGATCCTCGACGCGATCCGCAAGCGGCTCGGCAATGCGCTCAGCCCGGAACTGGAACGCAGTTACCTGGAGCGGCTGCTGCAGTTGCAGTGACAGGTGGGCGGACGTCGAAGGACGCATCCAAACCAGCGGCGCGCCCGCCCTCAGAACCCCGTCTCGATGCGCTCGAAGATGACGTTGGAAAACGCCGAGATCTGGCCGCCGATGAACGGCCCGGTGAAGGCGATGACCAGGAGGATGGCGACGATCTTCGGCACGAAGGTCAGCGTTACTTCCTGAACCTGGGTCAGTGCCTGGACGAGCGCGATGCCGATGCCGACCACCATTGCGACGCCGACGGCCGGGCCGCAGGCAGTCAGCACGGTCCAGATGGCGAACTGGACGATATCGAGCGCGTCGGCTTCGTTCATGGTCGTTCCTCGCGGAGCCGCGTCGTGCCTCCGAGGCTAGAGCTTTTCCGCTTTTATCCGAATCGCCGAGATGCTCTAGCTCTTTGTTTTTACGCAATTCCGGACGGAGAACCGGTTTCCACTTCTCCTGGAATTGCTCTAGTTGCTCGGCGCGATGACGACGCCGGGGCCCATGGCGACTTCCTTGCCATCCTGGAGCACAGCGACCGCACCATTTGTGGTCAGGCGCACTTCCGCGACCTCACCCGTCACCTTGCCGTCAGCCGAGGTGATGTTGCGGCCGATGAGTGCGTCGGCCTGCGCCAGCGTCGAGGCCTGCAAGAGCTGATCAAGGCGGCTGTTGATCTGAACCGACTGCTCGACCTGCGAGAACGCCGCGAGCTGCGCCACGTACTGGGTCGAATCCATCGGGTTGGTCGGATCCTGGTTCTTCATCTGGGCGACGAGCAGCCGAAGGAACGACTGGTAGTCGACCGCGGTCTTCGATGCGGCATCGGTACCGCCGGTGTTGGTCGAGGACTGGACCGAATTGACCGCCGTGACCATCAGAACCGTCCTCCCGCAACCATAGGCCGCACCGCGGGCGGTGCGGAGTCGTTGGTAATTCCGAGTGCCCTGGCCTCCAGCCCGTAGAGCGAGCGGATGGTCTTGAGCGCTTCGAATACCGAGCCTTCGCTGACCAGCCCGTCGACCTGCTTCAGTGCGGCGCTGATCTGTGGGTCGTCGAAGCTGGCGAGCATGAGAGGCAGCGAGCGCCGGAACATGTCACGAGCCTGCGCCGCGCCGCGTGGGTCCATCAGCATCACCTGCACCATGAAATAGAGCTGGCGCAGCGGAGTCGAAGCATCGCCCGCCTGCAGCACATGGCTTTCCAGCAGGAACTGCACGTCGTTGAGCAGCTCGATCGTGACCTTCCGATCGGCGCGTACGACGGCGCCGTTCAAGTAGATCTTCTCGTTCGGCTTCAGTGAAATCTTCAGCGTCGGTTTCATCGTATGCCATCCCTGATGATCTGCGACACTTCGATCAGCCCCTCGAAGTTCTGCGAGCGCCCCTGACGAACCTCTTCCGCCTCGCGCAGAACCCAGAGCCCGATCGAGATCAGGTTGGCGCGCAGCTCCTTCGGCAGGGCGTTGTCGGCATTGCCGAGGTCCTCCACGAAGGTGGTCCACAGCCGGTTTGTGAAATGCAGCGCCTCGATCGCCTGCAGGGAGTCGGCACCTGCCTGGCGGGCAACGTTGAGCAGGCCGATCGAGCGGTCGAGCAGCTGGCGTTCCCGATCCCGCGCGTCGGCGACCGAGTCGGTCTGAATGTCGGCGTAGGAGAATTGATACATCGTGGGTCCGTCGATGGCGTTAGCTGATGTAGCGCAGGATGCTGAGCTGCTGCAGGCGGGCAGTGAGCGAGTAGGAGGCTTCGATCTGGGCAAGCAGGCCATCGACCCGGGTCTTCGCCTCGTAAGGATCGACGCCGACCATCTTGCCGATCTGCTTCTCGTACAGGTCGAGCTGCACGTTCAGCCGGCTGCTGGCGTCGCTGACGCGTTTTTCGATGATGCCGGTGCGCGCCTGCAGGTCGCTGACGTCGCCGACCGCCTCGCTGACAAGCGTGAAGGCGCGGTCGACCAGCGCCTTGCGCGCGCCTTCGCCGAGATTGCCGTCGAGCAGGTCGGAGAGGGTGGCGGCGGCCATCGCCAGCTTGCGCATGCCCTCGTCATTGGCGCTGACCGAGGTCTCGGTGGTTTCGGTGAGCGTGATGCGGCTGACGATGCGCTGGTCGGTCGCCTGCGACCAGTTGCTCCAGCCGCCGGCCAAGAACTGCGGCTCCACGGCCGCGGTCATGAAGGTGTTCATTTGAGCGGCGGTGATCGAAGCGGCGGCGGGATCGGTCTTGGCGAAGCCGAAATGCGCCTGGAAGGCGGCGTCGAACGCCGCCTTGGCAGGCGAGCCGGGGGCGCCGAAATCGTCGATCGGCGTCACGTCGGTGTTGGTGCCGGCGAAGATGTGCTCGCCATTGTAGCTGGTGTTGAGGATGCTGGTCAGCGTTTCCAGCATGGTCTTGGCGCTTGCCTGGGTGACGCTGCCGCCGGCGTCGCCCGAGGTCGCGGTGGTCAAGGTCGACATGAAGGTCTGCGCGGCGGTGCCGATCTGCTTCAGCGCGTCCTGCGTGACCTTGAGCCGCCCGGAGATCAGCGCGTTGGTGTCGACGATGCCTTGCAGACGGTCGAGGTCGCGGCTGAACGAGACGACCTGCGTCGAGCGGGCGCCGAGCGCCAGGCCGGTATCGGCGACCGCGCCGGTCTGCAGTTCCTTCTGCGCCTTGGTCAGCTCGACCTGCGCCCGCATCAGCGTGTAGCGAAGCGATTGCGACAGGGCGACGGTGGATACGGAGGTCGTCTTCATCGGACTATGACACCGCTGCCATCAGTGCCGCGAGCATCTCGTCGACCGCCCTGATCAACCGCGACGACGCCTCGTAGGAGCGTTCGAGCTCGAGCAGCAGCGCCATCTCGGTGTCGACATTGACCGCGGTGGCGTTGGAGAGCGCCTCCTGGGTGCGCGCCGCCAGCGCTTCCTTGCTTTCGGCGGCCGACGAGGCGTCCTTGCGGATCGCCTGGAACCAACCGATCGTGGCGGTGGAGAAGTCGCTGAGGCTGAGACTGGTCGCGAGACCGGCCGCCGAACTGAACGCCATTGGCGCGTCGATGCGGTCGCCATAAGCGATGAGCAATTCCGCGAAGCCGGCCGCGCCCGAGGTGTTGACCTTGTAGGCCAAGCCGTTGGCGCCGCCGTCGCGCAGCAGCTCCGGGTTGCCGCCGACGCTGGAATCGAAGGCGGCGTTGATGCGGATCGAGCCTGCCAGGCCGTTGACGAGCGTACCGGCGGCCGGGACGGCGGGTGCTCCGGACCAGGTGAACAGGCCGGCTGCGTCCGCTAGCGCAGGGGTCTTTTCGGCGAAGGCGGTGATCAGCCCGCGTGCCACCTCGTCGAGCTGGCTCTGCATCTTGGGAGCGACGCCGTCGCGCAACTGCAGCAGGCCGGCAAGCTTTCCCGAGGCATCGGTGTTGCCGCCGCTGCCGAGCTTGACCGGTACGCCGTCGATCAGGACTGGATTGCCGGTCGTTCCGGGGGTGAGCGAGGCGGAAGCCTGGAAGCTGACGGCGCGCGGGATCTTTTCGAACAGGGTGGTGCCGTCGGCGGTCATCAGCACCATGTCGTTGTCGGTGCGCGACAAGGTCGACAGCGGCACGTATTCGGAAATGCGCTTGAGCAGGCCGTCGCGCCGGTCGAGCGCGTCGGAGACGTCGCGGCCGGAGCGGCTGCCGTCGACCACGGCGTCGTTGGCATCCTTGAACTCGGCGAGCAGGCCGTTCAGCTCGCCGACGGCGTCGGTGAGCTGGCGGTCGACATCGGTGCGGAACGATTGGATCTGGGCGGTGCCGTTGTTCAGGCTGCGCACCACCCCACGGGCGGCGTCGATGGCGTTTTCGGCAAGCGTCCGGTTGGAGGGCGAGGCCGAATAGGATTGCAGCGCCTGCTGGAATTTTCCGAGCGCGGTTGCCGCCGCCGTGCTGTTGTCGACGCCGTTTACCGACAGCTCGAGTTTCTCAAGGCCCTCGAACAGCGAACTCTGCCCGCTCCACGACGACAGTGCCGCGAGGTTCTGGCGGAAAAGCTGCTCGTTGGTGATACGCTGGATTTCGACGACCCGCGAGCCGGGCGCCAGGCTGGAGAGCACGGCGACACGGCGGGTGTAGTCGGGATTGTTGGCGTCCTGGACGTTCCGCGAAACGACGCTCGTCTGCCGCCCCGTATTGAGGAGCGACGACTGGGCGATGTTGAGAGCGGTGGAAAGCGACATACCTGCGGACTTTCAAGCGGTCCAGCCAGCGAAGGGCGCCGCGGACGGCGCCCTTGCAACGAGCCTACCTCTTCAGGTTTATGAGGACGTCCATCAGATCGGCTCCTGTCTGGAACACCTTGGAATTGGCCGTGTAGCTGCGCTGCGATTCGATCATGGCGGTGAGTTCCTCGGCCACGTCGACGTTCGAGCTCTCAAGAGCGCCGGAAACGACGTCGCCGTTTGCGCCCTCGCCGGGGAAGCCAAGCTGCACGCCGCCCGACAGCGTGCTTTCGGCGAAAACGTTGCCAGGCAGTACGCGGAGCTGATCGGGGCTCGGCACCGACGCCAGCGGGATGCGGTAGAGCTGCTTGATCGAGCCGTCGAGATATTGCGCGTAGACCGTGCCGTCCTTGGCGATTTCGACCGTGTCGATGGTGCTCGGCGCCGAGCCGTCGAGCTTGGCCTCGGCGATGCTGTATTGTTCGCCGAGCTGCGTTGTCTTGGACATGTCGATGACGAGATTCTGTCCGCCAGGCACCGGCACGGTGACGGTGGGATCGGCGGTGGTGAGCTTGCCGTTGGCCGGGTCGAAGGTGAGGGTCTTGGTCACCAGCGCGTCGTTGGCGTAGGGGAAAGAACTGGTGCCCGTCGCCGCGTCGGCCTGGTTGAAGATCGCGACCTCCCAGGTGTTGGCGCCGGTGCGGGTGCTGTAGACGTCGAGCAGCACCTCGCGCCCGAGGTTGTCGTAGGCGACCAGCGACGATTTCGACGTGTATTTGGAGGTAGCATCGTTTTCCGACGGCAGGTTGGCGGCCGGCACGATGTCGGCATTGGCCGCCAGGTTCGCGGTGAAGACGCCAGTGCGGCTGGGGGCCGCCGAGATCTCGTTGATGCTGACGTCGATCGCCTGGAGGCCGCCAAAGCCGTTGGCGTTGGCGCTCGGCGTGCCGTTGGCATAGCTGTAGCCCATAAGGGTGAAGCCGGCAGCGTTCACAAGCCGGCCCTGGTCGTCGGGCGTGAATGCGCCGGCGCGGGTCAGGAAGGTCTGGCCGGCCGGGTCCTGCACGATGAAGAAGCCGTTGCCGCTGACGGCGAGATCGTTGCCGGAGGTGGTGAACCTCAAGTCGCCCTGGTCGGTAATGGCGTTGCGGACCGTGGTGGTGACGCTGCCCGACTGGTAGTTGCCGCCGGTGGAAGGCATGACCAGCGACGAGAACTCGGTCATCGAGCGCTTGTAGCCGGTGGTGTTCGAGTTGGCGATGTTGTCCGCCACAGAAGAAAGCCGGTTGGCCTGGGCATTCATGCCCGACACACCGGTTCGCATCATTCCATACAGGCTCATCGGGAGGTCTCCTCAAAATCCAGGGCGCTGGATATGAGGCTAGCGCGGTTGTCTTGCGCGAGGCTGTCGGCGCTGACGCCGCGCCGGGTCGCAGCGCGCTTGGCGCGGTGCATCAGACGACCAGCCGGTAGCCGAGGAAGCGCTTGGATTCGATCGGATCGAAGCCGAGCCGCTCGCGCAGCTTCTTGCGCAGCTTGCTGATGTGGCTTTCGACGACATTTTCCTCGACCTCTTCGTCGAACAGGCCGTAGATGGCGTTGAAGACCTGGGTCTTGGTGACGCGCCGGCCGCTGTTGGCGGCAAGGTATTCGAGGATGCGGCGCTCGCGCCGCGGCAACGGCAGTGGCTGACCGTCGATCTCGGGGTCGCGGCCGTCCATGAAGATGCGCATGCGGCCGAGCTGGGCCGGCTTGTTCTCGTCCTGGGCACGCCGATGTATTGCGGCGATGCGCGCCAGGATCTCGCGGATGTGAACCGGCTTGCGGATGACGTCGTCGACGCCGGACTCGAACAACCGCAGCGTGTTTTCGAGAGAATTCTGTTCGCTGAGCGCGATCACCGGGGCCTTGGTACGATCACGGATGCTGCGCGGCGAAATCGAATCCTGCGTGCAGTCGCCGATGAGGAAAGCGCGTACCGACCGCAAATCCTCGTCGGCGGCGCTCGACACCCATTCACCGAACTCGCTCGACCTGAAGCCCGTCGTGGCGACGCCTTCCCGGTCGAACAGTGAAGAATAGCCTTCTGTGACGAGCTTTCGCTCGTCCACGATCACGATCATCGGCCCCGCCCTCCGAATCATTCGTAGCGATTTGATTGACAAGGCGTAATCGTGACGCCGATCCCGAAAAACCATGATTTCTTGTGGATGGTTTCTTGGGAGTCTTTGCACTCAAAAGTTGTTATTGATCAGCGCGGGTTGCAATGCTCATGGCGCTTGCCGTGACTCCTGCGATGGCCGGGTTGGTGTCGGACCAGTTGAGTTCTATGTATATCAGGGGTTGCAGAAGGCGCGGGCGTTGCTGGTCCAGCGGCCGAAGCCGGTGGCGACCATGTTGGTAATCACCCGACAGACGTAACGCTTCTGCGCGGGGTCGTTGTTGGGCCCGGCGTGGTAACGCGCCACCGCCATCGACCAGGTCTCGTGGCGGGCACGCAGCGAGGCAAGGAAGCGCGCGGCGTAGTCGACATTCTTGCGCGGGTCGAGCATCTCTCCGACGCTGGCGAAATGCTGCCCGTGGTAGCGGTAGTTGACTTGCATGCAGCCGAGATCGATCAGCGTCTTGCCCTCGCCGCGTGCTTTCTGGAAGGCCGCGAGCGCTTGACCGGGCGTCGACGGAAAGACGGCTTTTCCCTCTATATTCAATGCATTGGGTTGAAGGCTGCCTTTGTTGCCGGTTTCCGTCAGGCCGACGGCGTAAAGAATGCCGACCGGCACGCCGTAACGGTCGGCGGCGCGCAGGATCTCCGGTTCGCATGGATTGCCGGCGGCAAGCGCCGGCATCGGCGCGACACTAGATATAGACACCGCCGCGGCGGCGGTCAGGGTCGCGTGGCGAAGAGCCGGAATAAGAGCCGGAGCCATCATTGCCGTTTCGTCCTCCTCTCTGATCGCGCGGCTGGCCGTCACCGCTCGACATCGCGCCGCCGCCGGATGCCTGGTCGCGTTGTAGCGACTGGGGCACGGCGGGCGTCGCATCAGGCCGCGATACCGCGCTGCCAGCAACTATAGATTGCGTTATCGATACCTGGCCGACATCGTAGCCGAGCGCTCGCATCGCCTTCTCGATGACCTGTTCTTCGCCCTTTAGACGCTCGTGCGCCTCGCGGGTGGAGGCGGCCAGTTCGACGACCAGTTGTGTTCCGGACAGCGTCAAGGTGGCCGTGACCGTCCCCAAATGGTCCGGATTGAGCTGGATCTGCAGGATTTGCGGACGAACGGCGGGGGGCTGTGTCGTTGCTGCAACAGCTGCGGGGCGCCAACTGGGCTCTGCGGCGATTGCCGAGGCCAGCGTGTCACCGGGCGAGGGCGGCGCCAGCGTCTTGTCGGTGAAAAATAGCGCCGGCGACATCGCAGGGAGTGTCGGCGGCGGGGCCTCTCCTGTATCCTGACGGCTCGTCTGCACGGCATATTTCGCGGCAGCCACGGTGACTTGCGCGGCGAAGTTCGAGGGGCCGTCGGCGGTGCTGGTTGGGGCGGAATGCTCGATCGACTGCGGAGGTGCCTGGATAGGTGCTGCCACGACGCCACCGCGAGGTGTTTGAGCGCTCGCTTCAGTCGTCGAGGCCTCGCCCCGGGTAATGGACAATGTCGACGCATGGTTGTCGGGGATGTCGTCGCTGAGCAGCGCAGGCGCATTGGTCGGCGTGTCGGTTGACGCGAAGAGCCGCGGGGTGCGTGCCGCGGCTGGCGTCGCAGGGATCGCCGCATCCGGAGATCGAGGTACGGTGACGGATTGCATCGTGGCCAGAGGATTGCCGCGTGCAAGATCCCGATCCACAGCCGGCGGGACCGTACTGATTGCAACCGGCGAAGGCCTGGATTGAGGCCGCCTTGCGGGGCTGTCGGGAGAACGATCAAGCCCGCCGGATTTTTCTTCAAGCTCCGGTGATGCGGGGTTCCGGGCGATGCCGGAAGACGAGATGGCCGGGACCGGGCCGCTATTGTCGCTCCGGCCCATAGTGACTGCCGCGCTACGCGCTTCGTCCGGCCGCGGCTTGGTAGCCGGCGGTTCGCTGTGCCATGCGGAGACCCGTCGGTTCACCGGCAAGGCGTCCGTGGCCTGCGAAACATTGCCCACACGCGCCGCCGGCGCCGGACTCTCCGCGGGCGGATTGGCGATGGAATGAGAGGTGGGGGCGTCGGCACCGGACGACACAGCGCCGTGAACAGGCTGTGCGCCACTGGACGCCAGTGGTTTTTTCTCCAGCCCGCCGGTCGCCCGCATCGTTTCTTCCACAGACGGGACCTCGCCAGCAGAGGCGAAGGGAATGGGAAGCGTCGGCACGGCGGCATCGGAGGAGACCAGCCGCGCGCGATCGGATGCCGGGGGCGCCGTCTCCAACCGATCCGCCGCCTGCGGTCTTTCGACAGACGGGACTTCGCTCGGAGAAGCGACGGGGAGGGGAACGGTCGGCGCGTCGACATCGGAGGAGACCGGCCGCGCGCGACTGGACGCCGGTGGCGCAGTCTCTGACCGATCCGGCGCCCGCGGCCTGGAGACATGCAAAACATCGCTTGGAGAGGCGACGGGGGAGGAAATTATCGGCGCGTCGACATCTGAGGAGACCGGTCGCGCGCGATTGAACGCCGGTGGCGCCGTCTCCAACCGATCGGGTGCCTGCGGCCTTTCGACAGACAAGACGTCGCTTGCAGAAGCGACGGGGAGAGGAAGGCTCGGCGCGTCGACATCGGGGGAGGCGGCCGGCGGTGTGCGGTTGGACGCTGGTTCTGCCGTCCCGAGTTGATCGGGCGCCCTCGGTCGCCACTCTGAGACGTCGCCAGGGGAGGCGACGGGGGAGGAAATCACCGGCGCGTCGACATAGGAGGAGACCGGCCGCGCGCGATTGGACGCCGGTGGCGCCGTCTCCAACCGATCGGGTGCCTGCGAGCCTTCGACGGACAAGACATCGCTTGGAGAAGCGACGGGGAGAAGAAGGGTCGGCGCGTTGACATCGGGGGAGGCGGAACCCGGCGGTGTACGATTGGACGCTGGTTCTGTTGTCTGGAGCTGATCGGGCGCCCGCGGCCGCCACTCTGAGACGTCGCCAGGGGAGGCGACGGGAATGGAAACCGTCGGTGCTGCGACATCTGAAGACGCCGACTGAGCGCGATCGGACGCAGGTAGTACGTTCTCAAACCGATCCGGCGCTTGCGGTCGTCCTTCGGCGGGCGGAACATCGCCGGGCGAAGCGACGGGGAGCGGTTGGGTATTCGCGGAGATATCGTCATGAACGGGTTGCGGTTGGATCTTAGTCATTGGCTCTACCGCGAACCGACCAAGCTCCTGCATCGGCTGTCCGCCGTAAGTGCGCCCCTGTGGAGGCGCGGTTTCTTTTCCCACCTTCGCTGCAATAGTCGTCGTGCGACCCGCCGCCGTTGATCCAGCGTCGGCTGATCCGATCGAGGGGCGTGACAGCCGGGCCATTTCCACCCGTTCCGCCGTTGCGGATGCCGGCAATGGCTGGTTTGCCGCTTCGATCCGGAACGGCGCGGGCAGGGCTTGGGGGGCGACATGCTGCCGTTCGCCTGCCTCGTCGGCCTCGGTCCCCTTCGCCGGCTGCTGCCTGGCGGATGGGACCTCGGCCGCCACCTCGGTTCGCATCGACATCACATCCGCTTGCGATTTCGGCTCGGCGATGACCACGGCATGATGCAACGGCTCGCTCGGCGTGCCCGTCGAGAGACGCGCCTGCGGTCGACCGGATGATGTCGTCGGCGCTGCGTCATGGTCGGCCCGGCGAACGGACCTTCGGACGAAGGCCGTGTCGGTGTGCATGTTTTGCGAGGGCCGCATGTTGTCTTCGACCTCGTCCGGGTCGGATAGCCTGAGGGCCGACGGTGCCGATGACGCGGTGGCCGGCGCCAGTTCGTTCGTGTCCGAGGCACCGCGCGAGATTTCGGGATCGCGCTTTCCGGTTACGATCGATGCCGTGCGGGCAGGATTGCCATCGAACGGCTCAGCCGACGAGGACGGCGGCGCTCGCCGCTCCGGAAGCGACGATGCGTGCGCCGGCTTTTCCGAAAGTTTGCTTGTCGTTTCGGCCGGACGCGCGGATGTCGTTTCAACGTCGTGCGTAAACCGCACGATCTCGCCGCCAACCCCGACCGATGCGCTTTCCGACCGGATATCGGGTGCGGAACGCGCCGAGTTCTGTCGAGCTTCACGGAACGGCTCGGTTACATCCTTTGTCGCTGGAATCTGCGATCCAGGCTCGGGAACGGCCGTCGGCCCGGACTCGGAAGCAAGAGCGTCAACCGGGCGCGACTCGATGTCGGCACCGTCATCCCTTGGTGTGCTGGCACCGCCGGCGGCCGGGTCAGTCGGCAATGAATCCGGCGTCTCGTCCTGGAGGCCCCGCATGGTCATGGTGGCGGGGGAAGTCACGGCAGGAGGCCTCGGCGCGACCTTGCCGGAGCGGCTGGCATCGCCATCGGACCGTGCACCCGCCGCGCCGTGGTCAGACGATCCGGGTACGGCGAGACCGGGCTTCGGCTCTTCCCGGGTTTCCATGGCCGTACCATGATCCCGCATCGACGGCGCCCGTTCTGCGTCGAGCAAGCTTCCGAAGTCGCCCTTCACAGCCGACGCGCGGCGGCCCTGATGGTCGCGTGCGAATGTCGTCATGCCGGTATCGAGAGCGGTCCTCAATTGGTGTCTCCGGCCAGCAATTCGTCGATTTCCGCCAGCTTCTTGCGCCCCTCGATCACCATGGAGTCGGTTGGATCGTCCGGGGCGGCCGCGGCGGACCCGGCCACCGCTTGCGATGCGGCAGGCTCGGCCGCGGCCGGTCCATCTTCGGCCACGGCGGTTTCCGGGATGTCCGTCGCCGGTTCGGCCGCGGCGTCGGCAGGCTCCGCCGCCGAGAGTCCGGCTTCGACCACCGGAACGTCGTCGCCGTCGTCGGGGTCGCCGTCTGCAGGGGAGGCAGCGGCGGGCCGCCGGTCAGGCGCGGCGACAGGCGAGGGTTCCGTCGCTTCCTTCGGTGCGCTGACGATCTCGTCGCTGACGGCAAGCACCGCCTCAAGCAGCTTCTGGTCGCCGGGCGAGAGCTTGGCGCGGTCAATGCGAGCGAGGCGCTCGCGAATGGCCTCGGCCGGTTCGGTAGCGACTTCGGTGAGGCTGGTGTAGAGCAGCAGGCGTGGGTCTGTCTCCTCCTCCGCCACCGAGCCGATTGCGTCCGCGCGTTCAGCCGCGAAACTGGAAAGTTCGACAAGGCCGTCGATCGCCGCACGTCGCGCGATGCGCAGGTAGGCCACCTTGCGCCGCTCCTTGTCCATCAGCGAGATCACGGCATCGAACGCGGCGAGGTCGATCTTGCCGTGCAGCTTGATGACGCCGGCAACCACAGCGTCGACGAACTGACTGGCATAGGGCGAGCGCAGGTAGCCGCGCACATATTGCTCAAGCGCCAGCATGAAACGATCGGCGTCGCCCAGCGTCGCCGCCAAAGCGATCGAACGGCGTAGCGCCGCCTCCTCGACCAGCGTGCCTGGTGACAGCAGCCGCGCCTGATCGAACAGCTTCAGCGCCGTGTTGGGATCCTCCAGCGAACTCAGCGATCCCTTCATAAGCGCGAGGAAGGCGCCGATCTCGACCGGTTCCTGCATCGGATCGATCGGTTTGAGCGCTTCTGCCGCCGTTCGCGTGCCGCCGTTGAGATAGCCAAGAATGCCGGCGGCGATGCGGCTGTCCTTCTCGCCGAGATGCAACCGCAGCAGGATCGACCGCAGCGTCGCCGGGTTGCCGCCGCTCATGGCGTAGACGAGCATGGATTGCAGGTTGGCCGGCTGCATGAGTTCGGCGGCACTTGCCGCCAGCAGGCGCTTGTCGATCATTTCGAGGAGGCGCCGCTGGATCGGCAGCGCCGCGTGGTCGCCGACCGCGACGCGGTCCTGCACGTGCTGCAACGAACGCACCATCTGATAGGGCGCCAGTTCAGGCGCGGTGCCAAGCGCGTCGGCACGGTCGGGTACGGCGACAAGCGACGCGACGAACAGCGCGGCAGCGGCGAGCGACGGCTTCATCTGCCGATCTCGAGCAGAATTTCAATGCGCCGGTTCACGGCGGCGAGCGGGTTGGCGGGGTCCTTCGGCTTGCGGTCGGCGAAGCCGGCCACCTCGGTGACGCGACGCTCGTCCAGGCCGGCACGCACCAGCATGTAGTAGGCGGAATGGGCGCGTGACGTGGACAGCCGCCAGTTGTCGTAGCTGCCGCCCTTGTAAGGACGCGCATCGGTATAGCCGCTGATCGTCACCGTGCCGCTCTGCTTGCCGATCGCCTGGCTGATCTTTTCCATGGCGAGCACCAGTTCGCGGCGCGGCATCGCCGAGCCGATCTCGAACATGCCGAATTCCAGCTGGTCGGTGACGGAGACCTGCACGCCCTTGTCGGTCGCCACTACCGAGATGCCGTCCTTCATCTTGTCGCTCGCCAGCAGCGCTTCGGCCAGTTCGCGCCGGATCTGGTCGGCGGCTTTTACGGTTTCGGCGCTCGGCCTGGGCGGCTCCGGCTTGGCTGGCTCCGGCTTGGCGGCTTCGGGTTCCGGCGCTGTCGTCGCGGGCGCCGCAGAGGGCGTCTGTTCGGCATGGGCCGTCCGCTGTGCCGGTCCGGCAGGCGGAGCTTCCGGCTCGGCGCCTGCCATAGGATCCTGGCCGGAGCCATCGTCGGGGGTTCGCGCCGGCTCGGCGCTCGCCTCCGCTTCGTTCGGCAGCGCTACCTGCTGTGACCAGAAGTCGGGCGCGAACGGATCGCGATAGGCTTCTCCGCCGGACGCGCCGGTCGCCGGACCGGCCAACTGCGCGCCACCTTCGCCCTTGTCGCTGATGTTCTGTTTTATGCCGGTGTCGGAAGCGATCTCGGCCAGCACCGCGTAGGGGTCGGAAAACAGCTTTTCGTCGGCTTCCTTCTTGATCTCGGAGCTGTCGACGGTGCCCTCGTTCGCCGATGGTCCGGCGGTGGCGGCACCGCCACCATCAGTGCGCGCTGCCTCGGCCTCCGCGCCGACCTCCGGGCCTTCGCCGAGGTCCTCCAGGCTCTTCGGGCTGGCGTTGCGGTCGACCAGCTTGACCGGGTTGAAGTAGCTGGCCACCGCCGCCTTGGTTTCCTCGTTGGAGGCATTGATCAGCCACATCACCAGGAAGAAGCACATCATGGCGGTCATGAAGTCGGCGAAAGCGATCTTCCAGACGCCGCCGTGGTGGCCGTCGTCATGGTCGCCGTGACCACGCCGGACGATGACGATCTCGTGTTTGGCCTCGTCGGCGTCGGCACTCACGTAAGGATCTCCGACAGCACGGCCGACCATTCGGACAGCCGGGTCTCGAACACGGTGCCGTCGATGGTGACGGAGAGGTCGAAGGTTTCGGTCTCGATATGGTGCAGGCTGGCGGCGTGGCCTTCGAGTGCGGTGCTGAGGCCGGAGAACAGCGACTGCGGGGCACGGACCTCGATGCGGATCGCCTCGGCGTCGTCGACGGCGGCCACGATCAGCCGTGCCAGGCTGTCGATCGACCGCTTCTGCAGGTCGTCGCTGAGTATGCCGCCGAGCAGGCGCGCCACGGTCGCCGAGACGTGCTCGCCGACGCCGCGCTCGACCGCCGCGAGCTTTTCGGCGATGGCTGCGCCGGCCTCCTCGCCTAGCCGCCGCAGCATCGCTTCCGTCGCCTCGGCCTGCTGCTGCCGTTCGGCGAGCAACGCCGCCTCATGTTCGACCGACAGCCGCATGACGAGCGCGCTCTCAGCCTGCGCCACCTCGGCGCGGACCAGCGCGCCGATGTCGGGCGGCGGCGCGGATGCCGCTGCAGCGTGGGCGGGCCCGGCCGCTTGCGGCAGGACCGGCCCACGCTGGCCGGGCGCCGGCCCGAAATCCGGCAGGGCGTCGATGAGTTTCAGCGCGGCCATCAGCTTGCGGTTTCCGGATTGGCCCATTTGCGCAGGATGAGCGCGGTGCGTTCCTCGTTGAGGTCGACCATGCGTGCCAGCCGCTCCTGCGGCGCCGGCTTGAGTTTCTGGCGCAGATCGTCGAGCGGCGTCGGGCCGGACTTGCCCGGCAGCGCCGCGGTGACGTCGGCCTGCTCGGGATTGGGCAGCGAGCGCTGCACTTCCTCGAATGACGGACCGGCTAGTGCGGGCACGGCCGTCGGTTTCTGCAGTGCGCCGATCATCGGACGCAGGCCGAAGAAGGCGATGAGGAACGCCACGACGATGAAGGCGCCGGCATTGATGAAGGTGCCGACGTGCTGGCCGAGCCCGTCGACAATGCCGGCGGCCGGTATTTCGGTGCCATCCAGCCCGTCGATGAACTCTACCGCCGACACGTTCAGCCGGTCGCCCCGCGCCTCGTCGATACCAGCTGCGGAGGAGACCACCTTCTCGATCTCGGCGATGCGTTCGGTCACTTTTTCCGGCGTCGCGCCTTCGCCCAGAATGGTGGCGATGCGCTGGCGGTTGACGACAACCGCGATCGACAGCTTGGTCAGCGTGTACCCGTTGCTGGTCGTCGAGATGCGCTTGGAGTTCATTTCGTAGTTGGTCGTTTCCTCCTTGCGTTCGCTCTGCTCGGAGGATTGCGGGCCCTGGGTGGCCGGCGCCTGGGTCTCGGGAAGGTTCTGGTCGACGGAGGCCGGTGTCGCGGACGACTGCTGGTTGCTGTTCTCATTGGAGCGGACCACCTGAACGGAGCGCTCGACACGCGATTCAGGATCGAAGATGGTTTCTTCCGATTGGCGCATGTCGGTATTCACGTCCGCCTTGACACTGGCGCGGAAATTGTCGGGACCGAGATAAGGCGCCAGAGCGCGACGGATATTGTCCTCGATCTGCATCTCGACATCGCGCTCGACGCCGAGCGACCGGCTGGCGCTCGAGTTGGTGGGATCGTCGCCGGCGGCGAGCAGGGTGCCGCTGGAATCGAGCACCGTTACTTTCTCAACCCCAAGGCCGGGCACGGCCGCGGCCACGAGATGACGAATGGCGCTGGCGCTCTTGGCGGCGTCGAGGTCGCTGGCGCGGATCACCACCGAGGCGGAAGGCTGCTGCTCGTCGCGGCGGAAGGAGGCGCGCTCCGACATGACGATGTGGACACGTGCCGCCTTGATGCCGCTGATCGACTGGATGGTACGGGCGATCTCGCCCTCCAGTGCGCGCACCCGCGTCACCTGCTGCATGAACGAGGTGAGGCCGAGCGAGCCGACATTGTCGAAGAGCTCGTAGCCGGCGTTGGCGCTGGTCGGCAGGCCCTTTTCTGCGAGCAGCATGCGCGCGGCCGCTGTCCTGCCGGCCGGCACCAGCACGGTTGTGCCGTCGGAAGCGACGTCGAAGCCGATGCCGGCCTCGCCGAGCACGAGACCGATCTGGTTCACGTCGGCGCGCTCCAGGCCGACGTAGAGCGTCTCGTAGGCGGGACGGTTGAGATAGACAGAAGCGACGCCGAGCACGATCATGATCAGCACGGCGACGCCTGCCATGATGGCGAGGCGGCGCGGCCCGAAACCTTGGAGGTTGGCGACGATCTTCTGGACTTGTTCCGGCACGGACAACGCTCCATACGGCTTTCGCGATGAGCCTAGCCGCCGAAGCTTGTGCGAAGATGAAATGGAAGGTGAGCGGCCTCAATGCCGCGAAGCGCGGCATCCACGACGGCATGAAAGACGAGGGTTACGAGACCATCGTTGGCGGCACTCGACGAGTGCTCGCGTCGAGAGCCAGAACGAATCCCGATTGGGAGAAACTGGCGTCACCCATTCTACGTCAAGACAGCGAGCTTGTTCCCGGAACGGGAGACGCCTAGCCCTGCTGGAACAGCGACAGTACGCGCTGGGCGTTGGAATTGGCGATGGACAGCGCTTGGATGCCGAGCTGCTGCTGTACCTGGATGGCCTGAAGTCGGGTCGATTCCTTGTTCATGTCGGCGTCGACGAGCTGGCCGATGCCGCGTTCGATCGAATCCATCAGGCTGGTGGTGAAGGATTTCTGCTGGTCGATCTGCTTCTTGGCGGCGCCCAGGACGACGGCGGCGTCCTGCATCTCGGCCAGCGTCTTATCGGCCACCTTGATCATCTGCGCCACCTGGGTATCGCTGAAACCGACGACGGTCAGCGTCGAGATGGCGTAGCCGTCGGTAAGCGCGATCGTGCCGGCGACGCCGTTGACGGCGGTGTTGTCGCGCACGCCGGTGGTGCCGAGGCGCAAACCCTCCAGGATGCCCTTGTTTACGTTGGTGGTCGCCGCGGCGTCGTAGAGTTTGATGTTCTGAACCTTGATCTTGATGGTGCCGAGCGTGACGTTGCCAGCCGGGTCGCGGTTGAAGGCAGAGACGATCTGCGCGTCGTTGTGGACGCCCGCCGCTGTGTGTCCGGAGGCGACGGTGGCGTTCACCGACAGCCAGTTCGCACCGGAGAAGGTGGCGGCGTCCGCGTAGCTGCGCAGTTGGCCTTGCAGCGCGCTGATCTCGGTCTGCAGTTTTTCCTTGTCGGCCGGGGTGGAACCGGTGGCGGCGACGATCTTGACCTTGATATCGTTGGCGATGCTGATCGCCTTGTTCATGGCGGTGTAGGCGGTGTCGACCTTGGAGGCGCCGAGACCGAGCGAATCCTGCACCGTCGACATGGCGCCGTTGTCGGAGCGCATCGTCGTCGCGATCGACCAGTAAGCGGCGTTGTCGGCGGCTTCGGCGACGCGGTAGCCGGTTGAGATGCGAGTCTGGACCGTTTCGAGCGCCTTGTTGGTGGCGTTAAGGCTCTGAAGCGCGGTCAGTGCCGCCGCGTTCGTCATGATGCTCGTCACGAAACCACCTCATCTGGTCAGCTCGCCGGCCCGGCGAATCAACCGATGCTAGCGCACCGGCCGATCACTGTAAGCCTTGGTTAACCATGATTACCGGCAGTATGGTTAATGCCCTGTTAAAATACGAAATTGTCGAGACGATGCAGGCTGTAAAGCGAGTCCGGCGCACAAAAGCCAAGCGCCGCGCTCCCTGAGGAGCGCGGCGCTTGCTATGACTTGAGGTCGGGCGGCGTCAGCCGCGGAAGAGCGAGAGGATCGACTGCGAGTTGCCGTTGGCGATCGACAGCGCCTGAATGCCCAACTGCTGCTGCACCTGGAGGGCCTGCAGGCGGGTGGATTCCTTGTTCATGTCGGCATCGACGAGCTGGCCGATGCCGCGGTCGATCGAGTCCATCAGGCTCGAGGTAAAGGTCTTCTGCAGGTCGACGCGGGTCTTGGCGGCACCAAGGTTGGTCGCGGCGGTGGTCATTTCCTTGAGCGCCGATTCCACAACGGTCAGCATCTTGCCGACCTGCACGTTGGAAGCAAACAGCGTGCCGTCAGTGAGCGCCAAAGAGGCTACCGAGAATGTGTCGCCAGCAGCGTCGGTGCCGAGGACCACGGTCGCCGAGGCAGTACGGGCGCCGCTGGTGCCAAGGCGTGTGGTATCAAGGATGCCTTCCTGAGCGGCGGTCGCGGTAGCGAAGCCTTCGTAGAGCTTGATGTCCTGGACCTTGACGTCGATGGTGCCGAGCGAGACAGTGCCGGCGGCGTTGCGGTTGAACGAGGCGACGATCTTGACGTCGTCGAAGGCGCCCTGCGCCGTGTGGCCCGAGGTGGTGTCGACCGACAGCCAGTTGGCGCCGGAGAAGGTGGCCGCGTCGGCATAGCTTTTCAGCTGGCCCTGCAGCGCCTTGATCTCGGTGTCATACTTGGCCTTGTCGGCGTTGGAGGCGCCGTTGGCGGCAACGAGCTTGGTCTTGATGTCGTTGACCAGCTCGATCGCTTTATGCATGCCGGTGTAGGCAGTGTCGATCTTAGAAGCGCCGAGGCCGAGCGCGTCCTGCACGGTGGAGAGCGCCTTGTTGTCCGAACGCATGGTCGTGGCGATCGACCAGTATGCGGCGTTGTCGGCGGCTTCGGAAACGCGGAAGCCGGTCGAAATGCGGCTCTGGGTAACTTCGAGGTTCTTGTTGGTGGCGTTGAGGGTCTGCAACGCCGTCATCGCGGAGGCGTTGGTCATGATGCTGGCCATGGATACTCACCTTGCTCGCAAGCAATACAAATCATGCATACCGGCCCGACCGGTATGACGGAGCGGCATCATGCCAATGATCGTTTCGTGGAGATCAACCCGCCATTCGTAGGCTGACTATGGCAGGCACAGGCTACCAAAGGCATAAGCGTTATGGTTAGCGAACGGTAAACGCGGTACGCCGCCTGCTTCCACAAAGCGAACGGGCCGCGCGGAGCGCGGCCCGTCGAATTCCGGCTGTTGCCGGCTTTTAGCGGAAGAGCGAGAGGATCGACTGCGAGTTGCCGTTGGCGATCGAAAGCGCCTGGATACCGAGCTGCTGCTGCACCTGGAGGGCCTGCAGGCGGGTCGATTCCTTGTTCATGTCGGCGTCGACGAGTTGGCCGATGCCGCGGTCGATCGAGTCCATCAGGTTAGAGGTGAAGGTCTTCTGCAGGTCGACGCGGGTCTTGGCGGCGCCGAGGTTGGTCGCGGCGGTGGTCATTTCCTTGAGCGCCGCTTCCGTCGCCGTCAGCATCTTGGTGATCTGCGCGTCGCTGAAGCCCTTAACCGACAGCGTCGAGATCGTGTAGGTGTCGGTGGCGGCGTCGGTGCCGGCGGTCGGCGCCGAAGCGGTGGCCTGGCGCGCGCCGGTGGTGCCGAGGCGCACGGCGTCGAGGATGCCGTCGGTTGTGCCGTCGGTTGAGCCGGCGTCGTAGAGCTTGATGTTCTGCACCTTGACGTCGATCGTGGCGATCGAAGCGGTACCGGCGGCATTGCGGTTGAACGAGGCGACGATCTTGACGTCATCGAAGGTGCCGGCGGTTGTGTGGCCGGTGGTGGTGTCGGTAGACAGCCAGTTGGCGCCGGAGAATGTCGCGGCGTCGGCGTAGCTCTTCAGCTGGCCCTGCAGCGCCTTGATCTCAGTGTCGTACTTTTCCTTGTCGGCGGCCGAGGCGCCGTTGGCGGCGACCAGCTTGGTCTTGATGTCGTTGACCAGCTCGATCGACTTGTTCATGCCGGTGTAGGCCGTGTCGATCTTGGAAGCACCGAGGCCGAGCGCGTCCTGGACGGTGGACAGCGCCTTGTTGTCGGAGCGCATCGTCGTGGCGATCGACCAGTAGGCGGCGTTGTCCGAGGCCTCGGCGACGCGAAAGCCGGTTGAGATGCGGGTCTGCGTGGATTCGAGGTTTCTATTTGTGGCGTTGAGTGTCTGCAACGCCGTCATCGCGGAGGCGTTGGTCATGATACTGGCCATGGATACTCACCTTACTCGTACAATGAACAGAACTACATACCGGGGCTACCCGGTATGACGGTGCGGCATCATGCCCATGACCATCGAAAAAAGATCACCCCGCCATCCGGGGTGAAACATGGCAGCGACTCCCTACCAAACGCGTAAGCGCAAAGGTTAACATCAGGTAAAAGAGCGAACCAGGCTGCCTACGAGCAGGTTCCAGCCGTCAATCAGCACGAAAAACAATAACTTGAACGGCAACGAGATGACCGTCGGCGGCAACATCATCATGCCCATCGCCATGGTGATGGTGGCGACGATCAAATCGATGACGAGGAACGGCAGCACGATCAGGAAGCCGATCTCGAAGCCGCGCCGGATTTCCGAGATCATGAAGGCAGGGATCAGGATGCGAAGGTCGACGTTCTCGGTGGAGACCGTCTGGCCGCGCTCGCGCGCGAGGTCGGCGAACAGGTCGAAATCCTTGTCACGGACGTTGCGGACCATGAAGTCGCGGAACGGCGCCGCTATGCGTTCGACTGCGACCGTCTCGTCGATCTCGTTGTTCATGAGCGGGCGTACCCCGGTGTTCCAAGCCTGGTCGAAGGTCGGCGCCATGACGTAGAAGGTCATGAACAGCGACAGGCTGATCAGGATCAGGTTGGCCGGCGTGGTCTGCAGGCCGATACCGGCGCGCAGGATGGAGAAAGCGATCACGAAGCGGGTGAAGCTGGTGACCGTGATCAGCAGGCCCGGGGCGACCGACAGCACCGTGATCAGGCCGAACATCTGGATGATGTAGCCGATGGTGGTGCCGTCGGCCTGGCCGATGGCACCGAGGTCGAGCTGCTGGGCGTTCGCGGCGCCGGTGGCCGCGACGAGCGCGGCCGCTATCAACAACAGGCGTTTCATTCGAACAGCAGCGTGCGCACGAGGATCTGCTTGACGTGGCCGTCGCTGCGGATGCGGGCGCGCTCCTCCAGGTCGGCCTTCAGGTGCTGGAAGCCGCTGGCGCCTTCGATCTGGTGCAGCTTCAGCGTGCGCACATAGGCGAACAGGTCCTGGTGGATGGTCTCGACTACGTCCTGCGACAACGGCTCATCGAGCAGCAGCGACAGTTCGAGTCGAGCCCAGACCTTGCTCGGCGCCGCGAGGTTGGTGGTCATCACCTCCAGTGGCACCAGCAGCGGGTTCGCCGGTGCCTCGTCGCCAGGCTTGGCTTCCTCACCGCCTTCGCCAGCCGGCGCGCCATGGCCCGCCGCCGCCGGAGCGGGCGCCGCCTTGCCGGGTTCCTGGCCCGCTTCGTTGCCGAGATAGCCGCCAGCGAACCAGCCGCCACCAACAGCGGCGGCGGTCAGGACCAGCAGGACCGCCGCCTGGACGATCAGGGAGGGTCCCTTGGCTGCCGGTGCGGTGACTTCCGTGACGGCCATCGATGGTCCTCAGAACGGGAGAACCTGGTCGACGACCTGCTGGCCCCAACCCGGCTGCTGCACCTCGCTCAAGCGACCACGCCCGCCATAGGAGATGCGCGCCTCGGCGATGCGCTCGTACGACACGGTGTTCTCCGGACCGATGTCCTTCGGCCGTACGATGCCGGCGATGGTAAGGACCCTGAGCTCGTAGTTGACCCGCACCTCCTGCGAGCCATGAATCAAAAGATTGCCGTTGGGCATCACGTCGGTGACCACGGCGGCTACGTTCAGCACGATGTCCTCCGAGCGCGAGGTGGCGCCGGCGCCCTTGGCGGAGGTGGTCGAATCGACGCTGCCGCTGCCGGTGATCTTGCCGCTGGAGCCGTTCCAGTCGCCGGAAAGACCGATGTCGAGGGAGCGCTCGGCGGTACGGCTGCGGTCGGATTCGTTCTTGAAGCGGGCGCGGTCGTTGATGTGGATGCGCACGGTGAGGATGTCGCCCCTGGCAATGGCGCGCGGATCGGTGAACAGGCGACTCTGCTTGTCGTTCCACAGCGAGAAACGCTTGACCGGCTGCGACGACGGGTCCTGGTAGCTGTATTGCGACTGCGGCACCATGGCGACCCCGGAGCCGACCGGCGACATCGTCGGCGCCTTGTTGACCTCGTTCAAGTTGGTGCCGCAGCCGGCAAGCGCGGCGGTGGCGGCCAGAGCGAGCAGGCTCTTCTTCATGTCGGGTCTTCCCTGCGCGTCGCGGCGGCCATGATCTTGGTGAGTGTCGCCGCGGCCTTGCTGTTCATTTCGTTCATGATGACGCCCGCCTTGCGCGCGTCGAGCTTCATCAGGATGCCGGCGGCAAGCCGGGTGTCGAGGTCGGCCAGGCGCTCGGCTGCGGCATCCGGTTTCATCGTCGCGTAGATTTTGACGACGTTGTCCTCAGCCCTGGCAAGGAAGGCCTCGCGCCGCTTCATCCACTCCTCATATTCTTTGCGCTTCTCTTCCAGGCGCTTGATGCGTTCGTCGACGTCGTCCTTGAGCTTCTTCAACTCCATTGCCTGCAGCGAGTAGCGACGATCGCGAGCCGCGTCGGCGATGCCGGTGCAGAATTTTTCGATCTCGGACGGCGTCTGCGTGCCCGACAGCGGGATGCTTTCGGTGGCGGCGGGGACGCTGGCGGCAAAAAGCAACATCGCGGCGGCAAAGCCGATGCGGCGGTGCCGGGCTGGACGAGGAGGGAACGGGTTCATTGCGCGCTCCTACTGCACCACCAGGTCGGCCTGCAGCGCGCCGGCCGACTTGATGCCCTGGAGGATGGCGATGATGCCGTCGGGCTTGACGCCGAGGCGGTTGAGGCCGGCGACCAGCGTCTGCAGATCGGGCCCGTCCAGCACCGCGACCTTGGCGTCCGGCTGCTCCGCCTCGATGGCAGTGAACGGCTCGACGGCGGTCTCGCCGTCGGAGAACGGTTCCGGTTGGACGATGCGCGGCGCCTCGGTGATGCGGACGGTCAGCGTGCCGTGGCTGACGGCGACGCGCGAAATCTTGACTTCGTTGCCGATGACGATTGTGCCGGTGCGCTCGTCGAGCACGACGCGCGCCGGCGCGTCGGTCTCGACGACCAGGTTCTCCAACTCGGCGAAGAAACGCGTCGGCGAGATGTCGGCGGGTTTCTTGATCAGCACCGTGCGGGCGTCCTGCTCGGAGGCGACACGCGTGCCGAAGCGCTCCAGCGAATAGTCGTTGATGGTGTCGACGATGCGCACCGCGGTGGAGAAGTCGGCATTGTAGAGCTGCAGGGTGAGCGCGCCGAGATCGTCGAAGTTGACCTCGACCTGTCGCTCGACGATGGCGCCGTTGGAAACCCGACCGGCGGTCGGGACACCCTGCGTCAGTGTCTCGGCATCGCCCTGGGCGGTGAAGCCCGACACGAACACCGCGCCTTGCGCGACCGCGTAGATTTCGCCGTTGGCGGCCTTCAGCGGCGTCATGATCAGCGTGCCGCCCTGCAGCGAGGTGGCGTCGCCGAGCGAGGACACCGCGACGTCGATGCGCGCACCGGACTGGACGAACGGCGGCAGGTTGGCGGTGACGATGACGGCGGCGACATTCTTGGCGCGGGCTCGCTCGCCCTCGCTGGCGATGCCTAGATTTTCCAGCATGGCCCGGATCGACTGCTCGGTGAACGGGGCGTTGCGCAGCCCGTCGCCGGTGCCCTTGAGGCCTATGACGAGTCCGTAGCCGACGAGCTGGTTGTCGCGCGAGCTCTGCAGCCGGGCGATGTCCTTGATGCGTGCCGAAGTCAGGTTGCGGCCGTCGTAAAGCACGGTCTGGTCACCGAAGTTTCCGCCGTTGTCCCCGCCGCCCTTGACGAGGCCGCCAACACGCCCAGCGCCGCCGTCGCCAATGCCGACGCGGCGGCTGTCGTCGGCCAGCGCGGGTTCGCAGCCCAGCGCGGCAACGAGCAGCAGGGCGAGGAGGCGCCGCATCATCCGCCGATCCTGACGGTGCCGTCGGCCATCACGATGCCGGAGACGATCTTGCCGCTGTCGAGGTTGCGCAGCTTGACCAGGTCGCCGGCCGCCCCGGGCTCCAGCGTCACTGCCGAAGCGGTGATGCTGAGCACTCCCGATACGAACACCATCTCGACCGGCACGCCCTTTTCGACGAGGTAGGCCTGCCGCAGCGCGTTGGCCTTGACGTAGCGGCCCGGCAGAAGCGTGCGTTTGGCGACCTTGCCTTCGAGGTCGGCGAGCGCGATGATCGCGTCGCCCGGCGCCGTCTTGCCCTCGGCGAGGGTTACTTCCTTCAGTGCCTCCGCGGCAACCGTCTCGCCAGGGTAAATGACGCGGTTGGGTACCAGCACCGCTTCGCCGGCGACGGCCGGCAGCGCGCCGGCCAGCAGGCCGGCGGCAAAAAGAAGGATGTGGGCAATCCGCGCGCGCATGGCTGTTACCGGATGTTCTTCGACACCACCGCCGCCATCTCGTCGGCGGCCTGGATGACCTTGGAGTTCATTTCGTAGGCGCGCTGTGCCGAGATCAGCTCGGTGATTTCCTTGACCGGGTCGACGTTGGAGGCTTCCAGATAACCCTGCTCGGTGGTGGCGAAGCCAGGGTCGCCGGGAACGCCGACATTGGCCGGCCCGGACGCCGGGGTCTCGCGGAACAGATTGTCGCCGAGCGCGGCGAGACCGGCTTCGTTGGCGAAGGTGGCGAGCGTCAGCTGCCCGAGGTTCTGGAGGTCGATCTGGCCGTCGAGGCGGGCAAAAATCTGGCCTGACTTGTTGACGATCACTTCGACCGCATCGGCAGGAACGGTGATCGCCGGCTGCACGGCGTAACCGTCGAGCGTTACCAGCTGCCCGGTCGCATTGGTGTTGAAGGCGCCGGAGCGGGTGTAAAGCGTCTCGCCGTCGGCGCCCTCGATCTGGAACCAGCCATTGCCGGTGAGCGCGATGTCGAACTTGTTGCCGGTGTTGGTCAAATTGCCCTGGATGTGCAGGTTGCGCACCGCTGCGGTCTTGACACCGAGGCCGATGTTGACGCCCTCCGGCACGATGCTGGCGTTGGCGCGGCTGGGCACGCCCTGCATGCGGTCGACCTGGTAGAGCAGGTCGGTGAACTCGGCACGGGCGCGCTTGAAGCCGGTCGTGTTGATGTTGGCGATGTTGTTGGCGATGACCTCGAGATTGGTCTGCTGCGCGTTCATGCCGGTGGCGGCGATGGAGAGGGCTCGCATTCTGGATGCTCCTAGATCGCCATTCGGCTGACTTCGAGATAGGCGGAAACGATCTTGTCACGGATGGCGACCGCCGCCTGGAAAGATTGCTCGGCGCTCATCACCGCGTCGACGGTCTGGCGCATGTCGCCCTTGCCCTGCAGCACTTCGGCAGAAAACTGCTCGGCCTGCTTGAGGCGGTCGACGGTGCGGCCGGCGGTGTCGGCAAGCAGCGAGGCGAACGACACACCCTCGTCGGCGCCGGCAACGGCCGTGCCGGTGCTCGGGCCGGCCGCGCCGACCGACAGGCTGGGATGGATGGCACCGATGCCGGTGATCACGATTGCGGCCTCATCAGATCGATGGTCAACGAGATCAGCTCGCGCGCCTGCTTGATGACCTGCAGGTTGGCTTCGTAGGAGCGGTTTGCCTCGGTCATGTCTGCCATCTCGATCATGACGTTGACGTTCGGCATCTTGACGTAGCCGTTGGTGTCGGCCGCTTCGTGGCCGGGCATGAACTCGACCGGAAACGCCGTCCGGTCGCGGTCGATCTTCAGCACCTCGACGCTGGTGCCGCCCGACGCGCGGTCCAGCTCCGCGGCGAAGCTGATCGTCTTGCGGCGGTAGGGATCGGCGCCCGGCGTCGACCCGGTCGACTGGGCGTTGGCGAGGTTTTCCGAGACGACGCGCAGGCGTTCCGACTGGGCGCCGAGGCCGGACGAGGCGATCTTCAGTGCAGTTGTAAGCGCGTCCACGGTCAGCCCTTCACGCTCATCAGCATCATGCGGTGGAAGGCTTTTACGATCGACGTGTTGAGCTGGAAGGCACGCCCGACCTCACCTGCCTTCATGAGCTCTTCCTCGAGAACCACCGTGTTGTTGGACGGCAGGACCGCGGTGCTGCGGTCGTCGTCGCGGGTGCTGAAACTTGCATCCGTGGGACTGACGCCGAAATGACCCTGGTGAGTGGCGGTCATGTTGACGCCGGCGCGGTCCAATACCTTCTCGAACGGTTCGACATCGACGGCTCGGTAACCAGGCGTGTTGGCGTTGGCGATGTTGCCGGCAACCGTCGCCTGGCGCGCCGAAAGCCATTCGGCCTGCCTGGTGGCGAGGGTGAAGAGGTTGACGGGCTGCATGACCTGGGCTGATCCGGATTCCGGGCGTTCGTCCGGACTTTAGGCAGCCAGTCTTGCGCGGGGCTTGTGCAGTTGGAACCGGGAAGAACGCGCCAGTCGACTATTCGACGGACAACTCGACCACCTTGTCCTCGGAGGTGACCAGCACCCATTTGCCGCCACGCTCCTCGATCGCCGTTACCTTGCTGTTGTCGGGCAAGAGCGAGCCGCGCTGGACTACCCACATGCCGGTCTCGTCGGCGATCATCGCCCGGCCGACGGCGGCATAGACCATGCGGTACTCCGGCTCGGGACCACCGGGAAACGGCTGGTTGGCGAGATTCTTCTCGGCAGGCTCGTCGTCGGCGCCTCCGGCGAGGCCGATCGTGCCGGTGGCAAAGTCGTCGAGCGGCATCGGCGGAATGTCCTCCGCCGTCATCGGCGCGCCGATGCGCTCGCCGCCCGCCCCGAGCCTGATCGGCGGGGTCTGGTCGCCATTGCCTTCGAACTTCAGCGCGCGGATGCCGAACTTGTCCTGGTTGAAGAAGATGTACCAGGGGAATACGGCGCAGCCGAACCCCAGCATGATGCCCAGACCGGCAACGATCAGGTCGCTGCGGCGGCGTCGGCCAGCGGGCGATGTCGTCACCGGCGCTTTGGTGGCGCGGCGGAAAAGCCTGCGGAAACGACTGGCACGAGCTGCCGGCGCGGCATCGCCGGCGAGCGGCCTGTCGGCGGGCTGGTCAGGTCGGCTGGGCATTGGACTTGTCCCTGGATTTCAGATGCCGCGCCAGATCGGCGAACGGGTCGGGCGATGGCGGATCGCCGGGCGACTGGTTGAGCGCCTCGTAGATCAGCGGCACCTGGCGGACGGCGAGGTCGAGTTCGGCATCGGCACCGGCCTGATAGGCGCCGAGCAGGCGGATGTCGCGGGTGTCCTCGAAACGCGCGATCATTGCCTTCAGGCGGGCGACCAGCGCGCGCTGGTCGGCGCTCCAGGCTTTCGGCGCCAGCCGCGAGATCGACGAGAGCGGGTTGACGGCGGGATAGCGGCCCTGTTCGCCGATGGCGCGGTCGAGCACGACGTGGCCGTCGAGGATGCCACGCACGGCGTCGGCGATCGGGTCGTTGTGGTCGTCGCCGTCGACCAGCACCGAGATGATGGCGGTGATCGAGCCGCTGCCTTCGGCGCCCGGCCCGGCACGCTCCAGCAGTTGCGGCAGGTCGGTGAACACCGATGGCGGATAGCCGCGCGAGATCGGTGGCTCGCCGGTGCCGATGGCGACCTCGCGCAGTGCATGGGCAAAACGCGTGACGGAATCGACGACAAGCAGCACGCGGTGCCCGTGGGCGCGAAAATGCTCGGCCACCCGCATCGCCGTGTCGGGCGCGCGCTTGCGCATCATCGCGCTCTCGTCGCTCGTCGCGACGACGGCGACGGTCTTTGCCATGCCGCGCTCGCCAAGCGTGTCCTCCAGGAATTCGCGCACCTCGCGGCCGCGCTCGCCGACCAGAGCGATCACTACCGTATCGAAGGCGTCGGCCGAGGCGAGCATGGCAAGCAGTGTCGACTTGCCGACGCCAGAGCCGGCGAAGATGCCGAGACGCTGGCCGAAGCAGATCGGCGTAAAAATGTCGACCACGCGCACGCCGGTCCGAAAACCGGTGCCGACCCGCTGGCGCGCCAGCGCCGATGGCGGCGCGGCGTCGGCGACGAGACGCGGGTCTCCCTCGACCATGGACGGGCCGCCGTCGACGGCGCGGCCGAGCGCGTCGATCACGCGGCCGCGCCAACTGGCATGCGGCACCACCGAAAGCGGCCCGAGGACAAAGACGAGGTCGCCGATGCCGGCGTCGGCGGCGCGTTCATAAGGCGCCACCAGCACGTCCTCTGCGCCGATCTGCACGATCTCGCCGCGCCGCGGCGCGCCATGGCCGCGCAGCTCGACGATGTCGCCCAGCCTGGCCGCCTGCGACAGGCCGCGCACCCGGTAATGCGTCGGCGACACCTCGACGACCCTGCCGCCGCGCCGCACCAGCGTGCGTTCGTCGCGGAAACGCAGCCAGCTGCGCTCGAGCAGGTCGAGCGGGTCCGGTGCCGGTGCGGTTTGCGCGGCAGGCGCGCTCATCGCCGACCTGCGTCAGCGATTGATTTCAAAGCTGTGACCATCAGGTCTTGCCGCCCAGCGTGGTTATCGCGTCGCCGAGCGTCTGGTCGGTGGATCGGATGGCTGCGGCGACGTTCTCGAAAGCCCGCTGCACCATGATCAGCCGCGATATCTCCATTACCGGATTGACGTTGGAGTCCTCCACGAAGCCTTGCGCGACGCCAATGTCGTTGCGGTCGATCACCGGCTCGGGCGCGCCGGCCGGCACGATGCCGGAATTGCCGTAACGTACGAAATTCGTGCCCGGATCGAAGTTGAACAGGCCGATCGTGCCGATCGTCTGGCCTTCCTGCCGTAAGGAGCCATCCGCGCCGGCGCTGGGCGTGCCGTTCTGCGGATCGAGCTGGATCGGCGCACCGCCGGCATCAAGCACCGGGTAACCCTGGTGCGTCACCAGTTCGCCGGTGTCGAGCATGGTGAAGCGGCCGTCACGGGTCATCACCGTGCCGGCCGGAGTTTCGATGCCGAACCAGGCATCGCCCTGGATGGCGAAGTCGAAGGGGTTGCCCGTCTCGCGCAGCGCACCGACCTGCGTCGACATAAAGGTGTCGCCGGAGGAACTGAACGACACCGCCTTCTGGCCTGTGCCGCTGATGACATCCTCGAACTTGACGCCGGTGGCGCGGAAGCCGACCGTGCCGGCGTTGGCGACATTGTCGGCGATCGTGTTCAGCCGGCGCTCGAGCGCGACCTGCGCGGAAAGGGCGACATAGAGACCGTCCTGCACTGGGTTATTTCCGCATGGCCTGAATGGAAAACAGCAGATTGGTGGAGATGCCGTACTCGACCGGCTGGCTGAACAGCACCGACATCGATGTCTGTGCCGGCGAAGACGGGTTGGAGATCTCCCACAGGCTGGTGAAACGGGTGAGAAACTTGTCGAGCCCTTCGGGGTTCGAGAAGTCCTCGATGTTCAGCTTTTCCTCGAAGAACTTGACCTGCCTGTCGATGTCGGCCGAGGCGAAGGATTCGGGCAGCGACAGCGCAGTGCGCACCACCTTCGCCAGCGCCGGGTCGGCCAGCACCTGATAGAAGTTGGTGATGGTCGACGCCTTGCGTTCGAAATAGAGCGCCAGGCGGACACCCTCGTTGCGCTTGCCGGCGTCCTCCTCCAGCGTCTGCCGCGTGAACTTGTCGACCGCCGGCAGCTGCGCCGGAGTGATGGTGGTCGCGCGCTCTCCGAATTCGGCGAAGTTGAAGGCCGTGACGAAAGCGGCGTAGCGCTTATCGGTCAATGCGTTGGCAGGACTTTGCGGATCCTTGACACCGCCCTCGAGCATTTGACGGATGCGCGCCGGCGTTTCCGTAGTGGGATCGAGCCCGTAGGACGACAGCGCATAGTTCAGCAGGCGCTTGTCGGCCATAAGGTCGTCGATCGACTGCAACTGGGAGACGTTGGCCAGATAATAGGCCGTCTCGCCCGCGACATAGTCCTTGCTCGGACGTACCAGGCCGAGCTCCGACATTGCGCCGTAGAGTCGAGGTGCTTCCTTGGTGACCGCGTCGCGCGTCGTCGTCTGGTCGCCATGCTCGACGAAGTTGAAGGCGCCGACGAAGGCGGCATAACGCTTGTCGGTCAATTCGTTCGCGGGGCTTTCCGGATCGGTGACGCCGCCTTGCAGCATTTCCCTAATGCGCGCCGGCGTCTCGATGGCGGCGTCCAGTCCGTACGAAGCCATCGCGAAGGTGAGCAGCCTGGTATCCCGCATCAGGTCGTCGACGGATTTCACCTTGCCGATATTGGCGGCGTAGTAGTCGCGCTCGGCCTTGATGTGATCGGCGGTCGGCCTGATCAGCACCATCTCCGTCAGCGCCAGGTAGTCCTTCGGCGCCGTCTTCTGCACGGCATCCCGCGAAGTCGTCTCAGTGCCGTGCTCGACAAAGTTGAAGGCGGCGACGAAGTTGGCGTAGCTCTTGTCGACCAGCTTGTTGGCCGGACTCTGCGGATCGGTGACACCACCTTCCAGCATCTCGCGCACGCGTTCCGGCGTTTCGTCAGCGGCGCTGAGGCCAAAAGTCGCCATCGCGTAAGTGAGCAGGCGAGTGTTGCCGAGCAGATCGTCGATCGATTTAACGCCGCCTATGTTCGCGAGATAGTTCGCGGTCTCTCCCTGGTAGAAGCTGTAGCCTTGCTGGCCCAGGCCGAGGTCGACCTGTAGCGCGAAATTCTTGGGAACGTCGTGCTGGGCCCGGTTGAAGCTGGTCGCCATCTGGCCCAGCTTCTCAAAATTGTAGGTCGAGGCGAACTCGGCGTAGCGCTTGTCCGTGAGCTTGTTGGCGAAGCTGTCGGGATCGCTGACGCCCTCCTTCAATACCTTGACCATGAAGGCCTTGGCGTAGGCCATGTCAGCGAGGCCGTGCGCCTTCATGGCGTAGCGGAACAGCCGGTCGTTGTTGACGAACTCCTCGACGGTTTTCACCTTGCCGATGTTTTCGAGATAATAGGCGGTGTCGCGTTCGACCGTCGGCTGCTTCTCGACGCGATCGATCGCCTTGCCCATGTCCCGGGCAATCAGCCGATAATCCAGATAGGTGTTGATCACGCGCCGACTCCCAGCTTGGCTTTGCCAGGATAAGGCACGTTCCTTGCGCGAAGCTGAATCGTCGCCGCTACCCGGATTCAAGCCTCACACAAGGCACGGCAGCTAGCTGTTGGAGGCTGGCTAATCGCGCGAAGGGCTTGCCGTGGGCATTCTGATCGGACTGGTTGTGACGCTGGGCTGCGTGCTCGGCGGGTTCATGGCGATGGGCGGCCACATCGAGGTGCTGATCCAGCCGTGGGAGCTCGTCATCATCGGCGGTGCCGCGGTGGGCTGCTTCCTCGTCGCCAACCCGATGTCGACGGTGAAGGACACGGGCAAGGCCTTCGTGGAGGCCCTCAAGCAGGCTGTTCCAAAGGAAAAAGACTATCTTGAAACGCTCGGCGTGCTGCATGCACTGATGCGCGAGCTTCGCACCAAGTCACGCAGCGAGGTCGAGGCGCATATCGACAACCCCGACGAATCGGCGATCTTCCAGATGTTTCCGTCGGTGTTGAAACGCCACGACCTCACGCACTTCATCTGCGACTACTGCCGGCTGATCATCATCGGAAACGCCCGCTCGCACGAGATCGAGGCGCTGATGGACGAGGAGATCCAGACGATCCGCGCCGACAAGCTGAAATCCTACCACGCCATGGTGCAGGTCGGCGACGGCCTGCCGGCGCTGGGCATCGTCGCGGCGGTGCTCGGCGTGGTCAAGGCGATGGGTGCGCTCGACCAGTCGCCGGAAATCCTCGGCGCGCTGATCGGCGCGGCGCTCGTCGGCACCTTCCTCGGCATCTTCCTGTCCTACGCCGTGGTCGGGCCGATCGCCACCAAGATCAAGATCGTGCGAGAAAAGAACAACCGCCTCTACATCATCGTCAAACAGACGCTGCTCGCCTACATGAACGGCTCGCTGCCGCAGGTGGCGATCGAGTTCGGCCGCAAGACGATCTCGTCCTATGACCGCCCGTCGATCGACGCCGTCGAGCAGAGCACGCTCAATGCAGGCGCAGGCGGCGCCGACGCCAAGAAGGCCGCCTGAACCATGGGCGTGCGCTGGGCCCGACGCGGATGAGCAGCTCGCTGAACCCGGCCGAGATGCGCGCCTATATCGTCGAGCGCCTGGTCGGCGACACTGGCGAGCCGGACCATGTGGTCGCCGTGGCGCGCGGCATCGCCGACAGGGCGCTGCCGGCTATTCGCAAGGGCCTCGGCGACTGCCTGGCGACGCCGGTCGGCATCGAGGTGGTCGGGGTCGAGCTGGCGCGCTTCGCCGCGGCCAAGCCGTCGCCGGACGACAATGGCGCGATGACCATCACCTCATCATCGAGTTCGCCAGACGCTCTGGTGATGGCCGCGGACGCGCGCACGATCGCCATCCTGGTCACCGCCCTGTTCGGTGGTGATGCCGACCAGCCGGTGACTCCGATCGATCGACCTTTGTCGTCGACCGAGATCGAGGTCGCCTCCATGGCGTTCGACCAGATGGCGCGCGCCGTCAACGGCTCCGGGCCGCGCGGCTTCGGCCTGAACCTGCCGCTGCCGCCGGCGCTCGCCGGTGCCGAGTTGCGCGACCGCGTCATCCGCGACGGTCCTGCGGCGCGCATCGACTTCTCCATCAGTGCCGGCCAAGCCGCCGGGCGGCTGTCGCTGTTCATGCCGCAGCGCGTGCTGCTGAAGCATCGCGGCGATGCCGGGGCGTCCGGACCGGTGACGGCGAAACGCGAGGACGACTGGGGCGAACGTTTCGGTGAAGAGGTGATGCGCTCCGCCGTCACGCTGGAGGCGAGCATGCCGCTCGCCCGCATGAGCCTCGCCGAACTTGCCATGCTGCAGCCCGGCCAGGTCATCGAGCTGGTCGAGGGCGCGCAGGGCGAGGTAAAGCTGTCGGCGCGGCGCAAGACGCTGTTCGTCTGCGAATTCGGCAAGCTCGGTCAGAACTACACGGTTCGGGTCAAACACGCTTTCGACGCACGCCAGGACCTGATCGACGGGCTGGTGCGGCGCTAGATCCCGCAGGGGTAAGGGGACTTCCATGAATCAGACCGGGGCAGCGGTGGCACAGGACGGCGGCGGTGAGGAGCAGCTCAACCGCGCGATCGAGGAGTTGCGCGGCGTGCTCAACGACGGCGGTGCCGGCCGGGCCGCGCAGGCGCCGAACGCCAGCATCGTCATGAACATACCCGTCGAGGTGCAGATCGTGCTCGGCAGCACCGAGATGTCGGTCTCGGACCTGATGGCGCTGCAGAAAGGCTCGACGGTCGCGCTCAACCGGCGAATCGGCGAAGCGGTGGACGTGGTCGTCAACGGCCGCAGGATCGCGCGCGGGGAGATCACGGTGCTCGACAACGACCCGTCGCGCTTCGGCATCCGGCTCACCGAAATCATCACCGGCGCAGGCCCGGCATGAGGTCTGCGGCAGCGGCGATGCCGGGTGTGGATATGTCGTCGGTAGGCTTGAACCTGACGCGCGCGCAGAAGGCGGCGGCCATCCTCGTGGCGATGGGCAAGCCTTCGGCGAGCCGCCTGCTCAAATTCTTCAAGACTGAGGAATTGAAGTCGCTGATCGAGGGTGCGCGGCTGCTGAAGACTATTCCGCAAAGCGAACTGGAGCGAATCGTCGCCGAGTTCGAGGCGGAATTCACCGAGGGCGCCGGCCAGCTCGATTCGGCCGACCAGATGGACGACATCCTCAACGAAACGCTGTCGCCGGAGGAGGTGAACGCGATCATGGGCGAGGGTCAGGCAGTCGCCGGGAACCAGGCGCCGTCGGTATGGGTCGAACTGGAGAAGCTCGAGCCGGCGCGGCTGGGGGCGTTCCTGGCGACAGAGCATCCGCAGACCGCGGCGCTGGTGCTGTCGAAGCTGGCGCCGCAGAACGCCGCCAACACGCTGGTGACGCTCGACAAGCCGCAGCGCAGCGAGATCATCAGGCGCATGATGTCGATCGCAACGATTCCCGAGACGGCGACGCGCATCATCGAGAACCAGCTGCGCAGCCGCGTGCTCGGCGCCACCAACACCAAGGACACGTCGGCCGGGCAGAGCCGCGTCGCCAATCTGCTCAACGAACTCGACAAGGGCCAGCTCGACGAGGTGCTCCAGGACCTGGCGGATGCCGGCACGCCGGACCTTGATGCCGTGCGCGCCCGCCTGTTTTCGTTCGAGGACATCCCGCAACTCACGCAGAAGGCACGCGTGTCGCTGTTCGATGGCCTGTCGACCGAACTGGTTACGCTCTGCCTGCGCCAGGCGCCGGCGGAACTGGCGGAGGCGGTACTGTCGTCGATCGGCGCCCGCTCGCGCCGCATGATCGAATCGGAACTTGGCCAGGGCGCCGACGGCATCGCCATGGCCGACATCGTCAAGGCCCGCAAGTCGGTCGCCGCGACCGCCATCCGCATGGCGCGGGAGGGTGCGTTCGAGTTGCCGACGATGCAGAACGCCGCCGCCTGAAGGCGCGGGCTGACCAGCCATGTCCGAGGCCGCCGACAAGGAAAGCAAAACCGAGGAAGCCACCGAGAAGAAGATCCGCGACACCATCGAGAAGGGCAAGCTGCCGGTCTCGCGCGAAACGCCGCTTCTCGCTTCCTTCCTAGCCATTCTGGTGTTCGCCGTCTTTCTGGTGCAGCAAAGCGCGAGCGAACTCGGCCTGTTCCTGTCGGTATTCCTGGAAAGGCCGGAGGCCTGGCCGCTCGACACCGCCGCCGATGTCGGCACGCTCTTCCGGGTGGTGCTGATGGAAGCCGGCAAGGCCGTCGTCGTGCTGGTGCTGCTGCTGATGGGCGCCGGCGTGGTGGCGTCCGGGCTGCAGAACCTGCCGCAATTCGTCGCTGAGCGCATCCGCCCGCAGGCGTCGCGGATTTCGCTCAGCGAAGGCTGGAAGCGGCTGTTCGGCGTCGCCGGCTTCGTCGAGTTCGGCAAGGCGCTCGGCAAGCTTGTGGTGGTGTCGCTGGTGCTGGTGCTCATCCTGCGCGAAGACGTGCCGACACTGCTTGCCGGCATGATCACGCCGCCGGCGGCGATGGGGCTGGTAATTCGCGACATCACCATCGACATCCTGATCGCCATCGTGGTGGTGATGGGGGCGATCGCCGGCGTCGACCTGGTGTGGTCGCGCTTCCACTGGCTGCAGGACCTGCGCATGACCAAGCAAGAGGTGAAGGACGAACTGAAGCAGGCCGAAGGCGACCCGATCATGAAGTCGCGGCGGCGCTCGCTGGCGCGCGACCGGGCGCGGCGCCGGATGATCGCGGCGGTGCCCCGCGCCACGCTGGTGATCGCCAACCCAACCCACTATTCGATCGCGCTGCGCTACGTGCGCGAGGAAAACGCGGCGCCGGTGGTGCTTGCCAAGGGGCAGGATCTGGTGGCGCTGCGCATTCGCGAGATCGCCGCCGAAAACAATATCCCGGTGTTCGAGGACGTCGCTCTCGCCCGCTCCATGTACAAGCAAGTTTCGGTCGATAGCGTGATACCGCCGCAGTTCTACCAGGCGGTCGCGGAACTCATACGTGTCGTCTACGCCAAGAAGGCTCCGAAAAAACCGAGATCATGATCCGCCAACCGCACGCATCATCCCGCGAGGTCATCGTTGCCACCGCCATTCGCGATATCGTCAGCGAACTGCGCCTGGTCGATGTCGCCGACTACATCGCCTTCATCCGGCTGGAGCACTTCGCCTGCATCTCGGATCTCGTCGATTCGGCGGCGGAGCTTTATTTCATGCCCCGCACGTTGCGGCTCGGCAATGGCGGCCAGGTGCATGTGGGCTGGGCCGAGGCGCCGCGCGTCGAACTCGACCTGGAACTGCGGCCGCGCGGCGCGACCGTCTATTTCACCCTCATGCTGGGCGCCGAGGAAGCCGGTGTCGAGGTCAACTACGTGGCCTTCGACGACCCCGACCCCGATCCGGAAAACAACACGGCGTTCCTGGCGGAAGCGATCGAACAGGCAAGGCTGAGGCGCACCGAGCCGGCGGCGCCGCGATGACAGCGGCGCTTCGCTACCGGGTCAGGTGAACAGGCCGAGCTTGAGAGCCTTGGCGACCGCATGGGTGCGGTTGGCGGCATTGAGCTTCTGCGTCGAATTGGTCAGATATTGATTGGCGGTGTGGACAGACAGTTTCAGGGCCGTTGCGATCTGCTCGCTGGTCATGCCGTTGGCGGTGAGCTTCAGGCATTCGAGCTCGCGTCGGGAGATCGGTGGCAGCTTGCTCAGATCGCCCGACATCATCGTCGCCACTGCGCCGAACAGCGAAAAGCACCGTGCATGGATGTCGAGGCACTGATCGGTGTCCAGCGCGATGTCGCGGCCGAGGAAGACGACGAGGCCAGACTGGCCGCGGTCGGCAAACACCGGAAATGCGATGCCGCTCGATCCCGGCACCAGTTCGGTGCTGGAATTTGCCATCTCCAGCGCGGCGAAGGCTGCATGCGCCGGGGCGTTGGTGCTCTCGCTCCACCAACAGGGCAGCGATGACACGCGGATGTGGCGGACAACCTCCTCGCCGTCGAGGCCGATGGCGAGTTTGGTAGCGGCCGAGGTGCCGGGATAGGCGGAATCGAAACCCGGGATCAGCCGTGTCCGTTCGAAGGAGGGGCTGACGAAGAACAGCCCGAACTCCGCCGCGTTGATGTCGACGGCGATCCAGCGGCAGCGGCGCACCGCGTCCGAAATGCTGAGCGTGCGGCCTCCGTCGCCCTCGGGCGGGGAGGCACCGAAAGGGCTGCGGCGGGCGCGGGTGGACGTCTTCTTCAAATGATGCCGCTCCGAATTGCCGTCGCCACCGCCATCACCCGGTTCGACGCGGCGAATTTCTGCATGGCGTGGGTGACGTAGCTGTTCACCGTGTTCGACGAGACGCCGAGGATCAACGCGACGTCGTCCGTGGTCTTGCCCTCCGAAACCCAATACAGGCATTCGCGTTCGCGATCCGAGAGCGGGTCCTGCTGCGCCGTCGCGGCGAGCAGGTCGGGCACGTGCGACAGTGCGTAGCAGCAGCGGATCTGCGCCCGATTCAGGTCTGCAACGTCGAGGCGACCGGGTTCGACGGTGGAAAACAGTATGAACAGCCGCTGCCGGCCGACATTGAGCCGTAGCGGATAGATTTCGGCGTGGCCGAGCACGTCGAGCAGCTTTGCATCCTCGCCGCCGATGACGCTTGCGCCGCCATGGCGCGTCGTCAGCGGCTGCGGCCGGCCGCCAGGCGGCACCGCGTGCTGAGCCAGCGCTGCCAGCAACGAATGGCCGGCGATCTGGATGGCGTCATAGATCCAGTTGGACGCGACGATGCGCACGTCGCTGCGGTCGCGGTCGTTGAGCACGGCGACGAGCATATAGCCGTCGGCGCCGATCGACTGGCAGAGCGCCATCAGGAATCCGGTAAGATCGCCCCGCGAGGCCAGCCGCTTTGTCGCGCCGACCCGGAGCCCGCTATGTTCGCCGAAACCTGTCATCCCCGTCCGCAAGAAGCCCGAATCGTTGCGGGTGCCCGGGCCTCTGGCAGCACCAGCGACCGGACATGAAAACCCATCACTTGTTACGAGAACCGCGCGCCCGCTCCCGAAGGCGGACGACGACCGCACGCTGAAACCCCGAATGCCCGCGATGCCTTCGCGGTGTTGGCTCTGACCGACCGAAGTGGATCGCAACCAACTGATTCGCATTTAACTTAAACGCTCGCGAATCCGACATCAAACGCTGAATGCCACGCTCTGTGTAAAAGCGAGCAGGCGATTCCTCACGGTCACGCAATGCTTGCCGGTCTTGCGGGGCGGCGCGATCCGGGGCATGAGCATGGTAGGCGCACAGCCCGTCAGGAGGAACCATGAAGCGGTCGCGCATCAACGAGATCATCCGCGAAGGCGATGCCTTCATACGCTCCTTCGGCTACATCATGCCGCCCTTCGCCTACTGGTCGCCGGACGAATTGAAGGCGCGCAGGCCGGACGGCATCATAGGCGCACGGCTCGGCTGGGACATTACCGATTACGGCCAGGAAAAATTCGACGAACTCGGCCTGTTCCTGTTCACGGTGCGCAACGGTCGCCCGGAGGACCTGACGCGCGGCACCGGCATGCTTTACGCCGAAAAGATCATGATCTCGCGAAAGGATCAGCTGTCGCCGATGCACCGGCACATCGTCAAGGCGGAAGACATCATCAACCGCGGCGGCGGCAAGCTGGTGCTGGAGCTGTTCATGTCGGCCCCCGACGGCAGCGTCGACCGTCAGGCCGAGGTCACGGTGGCGACGGACGGCGTAGTGCGCAAGCTGCCGGCGGGCGGCCTGCTGAAGCTCGATCCGGGGGAAAGCGTAACGCTGCTTCCCGGCGTCTGGCATGCTTTCTGGGGCGAGGGCGGCGACGTGCTGATCGGCGAGGTCTCGACGGTCAACGACGACCTTACCGACAACATCTTCACGCAGCCGATCGGCCGCTTTTCCAACATCGAGGAAGATGAGCCGCCGCTGCATTTGCTGGTGTCCGACTACGACGCGTTCCTGGCGCGGTAGTATGAGCTGACAGGCCTGTGCTTGCTCGCACGGCCGTGTTTCACTAAACTGCTGATTGCTTGGAAGTACGTGGGCTCCGCGATGCGGAGCAGTTCATCCGGCCCAGGCTCAGGCGTGACGGCGTTTCGCCGCCGCGTGAGTTGGGCGGTTGCCGTGACTTGTACGGGCTAACCTCGCCAGCGATGTCGCCGTCGTGGCCGTTTGCCACACTACCCGCATGGGGAGACCGTCATGGCAACTTTCATCGTCACCAACACGAACAGCAGCGGCGCGGGCAGCCTCGCGTCGGCGATCCTGCAGGCGGAGGCCGCGGCGGGAACCGACACCATCACCTTTTCCGGCGTCAGCGTGCTCAGGCCGGCATCGCTGTTCACGTTAACCACCAGCATCGTCTTCGACGGCGACCTGAACAACGACGGCATCGCCGACGTCACCATCTCGGGCGATACCAACGGCGATGGTGACGGAAATCATGCACTGTTCCGCCTGGACCCGAGCGCCAACGTCACCTTCGACGGAATGATCCTCCGCGACGGTTTGGCGGTCGATACAACGACGAACCAGCCGGTCGCCGGCGCGATTCTGAACTACGGCAAGGCGACCATCGTCAATTCGCAGTTCATCGACAACCGCGCCGAGGCCGGCAACGGAACCAATGGCGCGGCGGGCCAGGACGGTACGGACGGCGGATCGGCCGGAGGCGCGATTTACAATGCCGGCACGCTTTCCATCAAAGACTCGTCCTTTTCGGGCGGCATTGCGGTTTCCGGCAAGGGCGGCGCCGGCGGCGACGGTAGCTCCGGGGGCCAGTTCGGCGGTGACGGTGGCGACGGCGGCAATTCCGGCCATGCGGCGTCGGGGGTCCTCAACGCGCTTGGCGGAACGATGTCGCTTTCGGCCGTGGAATTCGGCGGCGGCGGCGTCACGTTGCGCGGTGGCGGCGACGGCGGCGATGGCGGCTCCGGCAGCCTGGCCGGCGGCGATGGCGGCGACGCTGGCGATGGCGCTTTCGCTACGCTCAGGTTTGTGAATTTAGGTAGCGCCTCCGGCTCCTTCATCTTGTCCTCGGGGGGGTCCGGCGGCGGTGTCGGGTCGGGCACGCCCGGTAAGGGCGGATCGGGCTTCCTGAGCGATGGCGCGGACGGCAAGCCGGGCGTAGGAGGAGCCATCGCTTTAGGCTCGGGTGTGACCGTCGGCACTGACGGCGACGATGTTCGGGCCGGCCTCAACGGCAGCGAATATGTCCGCGGCCTTGCCGGCAACGACAAGCTCAACGGCGGCGGCGGCAGCGATAACCTCAACGGCGACGAGGGCAACGATACGCTCGACGGCGGCAGTGGAGCCGACAGCCTGAATGGCGGTGCTGGCGCCGACACTCTCAAGGTTTCCACTGGTGACGATTACTATTTCGGAGGTGATGGCACCGATACGCTTGACTTCAGCGCCATCGCCGGGCCGGTTGTCATCGATCTCGGTAAGGCGTCGCTCCAGGCTTTTCTCGGTGGCAGCGTAACGGTCGCGGGAGTAGAGAATCTCATCGCCACGGCCGGCGCCGACGACATCACCGGCACCGCGGTGGCCAACATGATCAACGACGGCGGCGGAGCAGCCGCCGATACCTTGCGAGGGCTCGGCGGCGACGACACCTACGTCATCCACAATGCCGGCGCGGTGATCGTCGAGGCGGCCGGCCAGGGCAGCG
>QFCS01001061.1_pt1 | contig 121294 bp, 91 predicted proteins | sample 3576561 | NCBI WGS metagenome assembly QFCS01 | reverse complement strand
TCCCCTCTCCCGCAAGCGGGAGAGGGTGGTCCGTCAGGACCGGGTGAGGGAACTCGGTCGGTAAAGGGCGCTCCCTCACCCGGCGCTGGCGCGCCACCCTCTCCCGCTTGCGGGAGAGGGGAAAAGCAGGGAGCCCGCGCATGAACCTCTTCGACCGCTACGCGAACCTGTTCGCCCGCGTTCCGGGACTGGCCAAGGCCCTGCCTCGTCGCATCGTCGCCGCGGTCGTCGCGCTGCTCGCCATCGTCCTGACGATCTGGCTGCTCGCGACGCTGATCCCGCTGCTGCCCGCGCGATTCTGGCAGCTCGTCGGCCTGTGCCTGGTTGCGCTCGGCGTGCTCTGGTGGTTCACGCTCGGAGCCAAGCGCTTCTCGCGGGCGGGCCTGTCGAAGAAGCGCATCGGCGATCTCGGGCCGGGCAATCCAGACGACGAGCGCGAACCGCTGGCGCGCATGTCGCAGGCGATCAACGAGGCGCGCAATACGATCCTGCGTTCGCCGCAGATCGAAAGCGGCAAGGACCCGATCTATCGCGTGCCGTGGCTGCTGTTCGTCGGCGATTCGGCTAGCGACGTGGCGGGCCTGTTGAAGGCCGCGAACACGGTGTCGCCGTTCCCACCGCCGACGCAGCCCGAAGGCGACCCGAAGCAGGTCTGGCGCTGGTGGTTCTTCAAATCGCTGATCGCGATCGAGATGCATGCCCGCGTGGTCTGCGATCCGTCGGCGCGGCTCGAACGCGGGCTCTGGTATCAGGCGCTCATGCAGCTCGCGGCCAAGCGCGAGCGGCTGCCGCTCAACGGCATCGTGCTCTGCGTGTCCGCGCGCAGCCTGCTCGGTCCGGCCGACGAGCTCAAGGCACTGAGCCTGCGCCTGCGTCGCCTCGTCGACGAGGCGATGGAGCATCTGCAGGCGAACATGCCGGTCTACGTCGTCGTCACCGGTCTCGAAGCGCTGACGGGCTATGCGAGCTTTCGCGCCGCCTTGCCGAAGGAAGCCTTCGACCAGGCGCTCGGCCATCGCCTGCCCGAAACCGAGGTCATCAGCGCACAGACCAGTACGCGGCTCGACGAAATCCTGCAGCCGATCCTCGATCGCCTGCACGCGCTGCGGCTGTCGGCCTTGAGATCGCAGCCGACGCCGCAGACGCGTCGCGATGTGTTCGAGTTCATCGAGCAGCTGCGGCGCATGCAGTTCGGGCTCGGCAACCTCGTGACGCTGTTGCTCGAAGACAATCCGTTCCAGCGCACGCCGCGCTGGCGCGGGCTCTACTTCACCGGTGCGGGCAGCGGCGATCATGCCGGAGGAGCCTTCGTCGCCGATCTGTTCACGCGCTTTTTGCCGACCGACCAGCCGCTCGCGACGCCGAGCCTGCGCGGCAACAGCGCGAGGCTGTCGATCGCGGCCTTCGGCGTCCTCGCGATGCTCGGGCTGTCGGCGTCGATCAGCCTGGGTTTTTCGGCTGCGCATCGGGACGACGTGCGTTTGCAGGCCCAGCTCGGAACCGCCTGCGATGGCCTGGCCGGCGATGGGGCACGCGGCAGCCGCATCGCCGCACTCGCGAGTTGCGGGCGCAGCATCCAGCAGTTGCAGGTGGCGGCCGACCAGGCCCTGCTCGGTTTCGGCATCCGGCGCTCGGACAACGATCTCGCCACGCTCAAGCAGGCCGTCGTCGACGGGGTTTCCAATCTCATTCTCGCGCCCTACGACCAGGCCATCGAGGCCGATCTCGCGGCGGGCCGCGTCGGCTTCGATCACGTACTCGCGATCTCGCAGCGGCTGCGCATGCTCGCCGATTGCCGGCGCCGCACCGACGACTGCCTGCAGCGCGAGCTTCCGCACAACGTCGCCTTCGACCCGGCCTCGCGCCTGTTCGCCCCGTTCGCGTCGAGCGACGACAACGTGCGCACCGATCGCGAGAATTCCGCCGCGCTGCTGTCGACCTACCTGGGCTACCTGCGCTGGCAGAAGCGCGATGTGCTCAACGCCGAGGACAAGCGGCTCAAGGCGCTGCTCGCGCGCATCATGACCGCGTATACGCCGAGGCCCGAGGACATCGAGCGCTGGTCCGCGGCGCGCGGCGACGGGTTGCGGCTGACGCGTTTCTGGCTGCCCGAGGATCGTGTCGTCGGTGTCGACGACGCGAGCTTGCCGATGATCTCGGGCGCGTACACGCTGGATGTCTACCAGGGTGTACTGGCGCCGATGATCGCCACGGTCGACTCGGCCCTGCCGGAAAAAAAAAGCGTGCTCGCCGACCTTCGGCGCAATTACTTCGCGGCCTACTTTCGTAGCTGGGCCGCGTTCCAGGCGCGCTTCGGCGAAGGCCTGAAGCTCTGGCAAGGCCAGTACGACCGGCTCGTCGCCGTCGCGGCGACGCACCAGAACCCCTACCCGTTTTTTTTTGCCGGCGCGCAGCGCGATCTGTTCGGTCTTCCGCTTGATCTGCCGATCAAGCTGCGCTGGTCGATCGCCTGGGCGCAGATCCGGTCGAACTGGCTCGGCGCCTTGAAGCCCCTGTGGCGTTTCATCGTCGATGCGGCACGCGGCGCGGGCCCGGACGCCATCGATCCGCCGCCGTGGCTGCTGGCGATGAAGGACACCGAAGTGCGCGTGCTGCGAAAGCAGGCGCCCGCGCTCGCGCGGGGCTATCTGCGCTTGCAGGCCGAAGGCGGCGGCCAGGACATCTACCAGATCGCGGCCGATATCTTCAAAGCGCAGGGCGCTCCGACGCAGCCGCCCGCGGCCGAATACGCGCAAATGCTCGCGGCGGTCGAGAAGCCCGACGAGCGCTACTCGGCGCAGTTCCGCAACGCGGATCTCGCCGCCTGGTCGGTGGTGCAGGGCCAGGCGCGACTGCTGCTGTTTCTGACCGTGTATCGTGCAGGCCAGTTCGTGCAGGCCAAGTGGCGCGAAACGGTTGCGCAGCCGCTGCAGAATGCCTCGCCGCAGGAGCTCGCCTCCTTGCTCTATGGCGAGCAGGGCAAGCTCACGCGCTTCGTCGCCGATTGGCTCAAGCCGTTCCTGAGCGAGCGCGACAATGCGCCGATCAAGGTCGCCGGCGTGAGCATGCCGCTGTCGACGGGCTTCCAGGCGGCGTTGATGCAGCAGCGCAGTGCGGCCGCGGTGCCCGGTGCAGGCAAGCCGTTTCTGGCGGCAGGCCTGCAGTTCACCGATGCGAGCCGCTTCGGCTCGTACAACGAAGGCGGGCAGGGCACGACGATCGAAGTGCAATGCCAGGACCGAACCTTCAGCGCGAGCACGCGCTCGGAATCGCTCGCCGATGCGCGCGTCGCCGTGATGTGGTCGCCCGATTCGTGCCTGGAGGCGCGCTTGCGCATCGCGCTGCCCGATCCCGCCGAAGTCGAGGCCGGCGTCGCGGCCACCGGCTTCGATCCCACTGCGGCGCCGGTCGCTCCGGCATCGTCGAACGCGCCGACGCGGCTCATCAAGGTCTATCCGGGCGGCGATGGGCTCATCGCGCTCGCGAGCGATTTCGCCGAAGGGCAGAAGCGCTTTCGGCTGAGCGATTTCGAATCCGCCTACACGCCGTCGCAGTGGAACGAGTTGCTGCCGCGCCTGCGCGCGCTCGGTACGCGCGAAGTGCAGGTTTATCTCGACGTGCAGCTGTCCGACGAGATGAAGCGCTATCTCGCCTCGCGCAGCGCGCCGACCGCGCTGCCTCCCAACATCCTCAACTAGAGCAGGACTTTCCCATGGCCATCGATGTCGCCGAATTGCTGAACCCGATCGCGGGCAGCGATCCCTGCGGTGAAGACCTGAGCTTCGCCGACGTGTTCGACCAGATGCGCGAAGCGCGCCGGGCCGACGACGCGAGCCTGTCGCAAGGCGATTGGCAGACCGATCGCAAGCTCGCCGATTGGCGGCTCGTGCTGCAGCTCGGCGAACGCGTGCTGTCGCGCCAGAGCAAGGATCTGCAGGCCGCCGTCTGGGTGGGCGAAGCGGCGATCGGAAAGGAAGGCTATGCCGGTGCGGCCGAGGCTTTCGCCCTGCTCGGCGGCTTGCTCGAACGCTATTGGGACGGCCTGTATCCGCGCCTGGACGGCGACGATGCCGACGAGCGCGCCTCCAAGCTCAGCTGGTTCAACACCTACGCCTCGCGCGCCTTGCGCGCCGCGCCGCTGACCGAAGCCAAGCCGGCGATGACGCTCAATGACTGGCAGGCTTCGCGCGACGTCGACAATCTCGGCCGGCAGAACGCGGAGGCGTATCAGGCCGCGCTCGCGGAGGGCAAGCCGACGGGTGAAGGGTTCGACAAGGCCATCGTCGACAACAGCGCGGATTTCATCAAAGCCCTGCTGGCGAGTACCGAGGCGGCGCAGGCTTCGTTCGCGGCGTTCAAGTCGCAGGTCGACCAGAAGCTCGGACGTTCGGCGCCGAGCCTGTCGGAGATCGAGGAGGCTTTGAAGCGGGCTCAGCAGCTGGTGTTGAAAGCGGCGAAAACCAAGGGTCTCGTTGTCGATTCGGCTGCGGCCGCCGGCGATGAGCCTGCCGCTGTTGCGGCATCGGCGCCGGGCGCGGTCGGGAGCTCGATGGCGGTTTCGGCGCCTGCCGGAGGCGGCTTCTCCTTGCAGCTCGGAGGAGCGCATTCGGGGCGGGATGGGGCGCTGAAGGCGCTGGGGGAGATCGCCCAGTTCTTTCGTCGTACGGAGCCGCATAGTCCGGTGCCGTTTTTGATCGAGCGGGCGATTTCGTGGGCGGATACGCCGCTAGATGAATGGTTGGTGCAGGTGGTGACTGACGATAGTGTGTTGTCGCGGATTCGGGATCGGACGGGGATTGCGCAGTAGCCTTTGTTGTTGGGGCTTCGCTGTTGGTTCAGTTGAGTGCTGAGGGTTTTGGCCTTCCCGGCCGGGGGTTACTTCTCTTTGCTCGTGCAAAGAGAAGTAACCAAGAGAAAGCACGCCCCGAAGTCCGCTCCCGTTCGTCGCGAGCGACGAACGGGTCCCCGGCTGAAGCGACGTGCTCGGGGTCGCGCCGACGCGACATCCTGTCGCGACGTCGCTCAGCCGGCCATCCATGGCCGACTGTCCCCTGCGCGCGCCGCTCCAGCCGGCGCTGCCAGGGGTTGAACGTCAAAAGCACATCTGGCGGCTCGCTACGCTGATCTTCGAATGCGCGCTGACTTGCTTATTCCTCTCTCCCGCGAGCGGGAGAGAGTCCCGCCGAAGGCGGGGAGTGAGGGGACACTGTTTGGATTGAACACACTGCCGAAGAGTGCTCCCTCACCCGGCGCTGACGCGCCACCCTCTCCCGCGCGCGGGAGAGGGGACAGCAAGTCGCAGCTGCGATCTGCTTTTGCTTTGCCGTTTGCCTTACCGGGTTCCCTTGTGACGCACCGAGCAGCGCAGCGCGCGCAGGGGTCGGCGGGCAAGGATGCCCGCCGCGCTTCGTCGCGACAGGATGTTGCGTCGAAGCGTTGCCCCGAGCACGTGAGCAGCGCAGGGGACTTTCGCGCAGCGAAAGTGCGTCACCAGGGCCTGCTTTCTTTGCCTACTTTCTTTGCAGGAGCAAAGAAAGTAGGGCCCGACCGGCGAGGTCAAAAGCTTTCAGCGCGCAGCTGACCCAGCGCGAAGCCATTCCAAAGCCACCGCCAAGCCCCGCGCTTTAACGCAAACGGCATATATCGAAGTCTGGCCGTCCGGCGGATTCATCCCTTCAACCCGCCACAGCAGACTGCTCCCACCCAACAGGAGCCCGTCATGGCCAGAGAAAGCACCCAGCACAAGCTCGATCGCGTTCGCGCCCCGCGCGTCCAGCTCACCTACGACGTCGAAGTGGGCGATGCGATCGAAAAGAAGGAGCTGCCGTTCGTCGCCGGCGTGCTCGGTGATTTCACGGGCCAGCCGGCCGAGCCGCCCGGAAAGCTCAAGGATCGCAAGTTCGTCAACATCGACAAGGACAACTTCAACGACGTGCTCAAGGGCATGAAGCCGCGCGTGCAGTTGCAGGTCGACAACAAGCTGCAGAACGACGGCAGCAAGCTCGGTGTCGAGCTCAACTTCAAGCACATCGAAGACTTCTCCCCCGAAGCCATCGTCGACCAGGTCGAGCCGTTGCGCCGTCTCATGGAAGCGCGCCAGAAGCTCGCCGACCTGCGCAACAAGGCCGCCGGCAACAACAAGTTCGAAGACCTGCTCAACGAAGTGCTGCAAAGCACCGAGAAGCTCACGCAGCTCTCGAAGGAAGTCGGCGGCAACAAGTCGCCGCAGTAAGCACGCAATTCATAACGCCAATCACGATCAAGCGATCACCAGGAGACACTCATGTCGGATACGCAGTTGCAGAACAGTGCTGCGGGCGCCGCTGCGGCCGATGCCGAGCCGGGCAGCCTGCTCGATGAAATTCTCGGTCAGAGCCGCATCGCCAAGACCGACACCGAGAAGGCGCGTGCCAAGGATCTGATCGCCGAGCTCGTCAACCAGGTCACCGATGGTTCGCTGACCCTGGCCAAGGATGCGATCGCGACGCTCGATGCGCGCATCGCCGAACTCGACAAGCTGCTGTCGGACCAGGTCTCCGCGATCCTGCACGATCCGGCGCTGCAGAAGCTCGAGGGCTCCTGGCGCGGTCTCAAGTATCTGGTCGACAGTTCGGAGACCAGCACCACGCTCAAGATCAAGGTCTTCAACTGCACGAAGAAGGAGCTCGTGCGCGACTTCAAGAGCGCGTCGGATTTCGATCAGTCCGCGCTGTTCAAGAAGGTCTACGAAGAAGAGTACGGCACCTTCGGCGGTGCGCCGTTCGCGACGATGATCGGCGACTTCGAGTTCGGCCGTCATCCCGAAGACCTCTACCTGCTCGAAGAGATGTCGCACGTCGCCGCCGCTGCGCATGCGCCGCTGCTGTCGGCCGCGTCGCCCGAGCTGATGGGCTTCGAATCGTTCACCGAGTTGTCGAGCCCGCGTGATCTGGCGAAGATATTCGACACCGTCGAGTACGCCAAGTGGAAGTCGTTCCGCTCGTCGGAAGATTCGCGCTATGTCGGCCTTGCGCTGCCGCATGTGCTCGGCCGCCTGCCTTACGGGCCCGAGACCTTGCCGGTCGAGTCGTTCACGTTCCGCGAGGACGTGTCGGGCAAGGAGCACGACAAGTATCTGTGGATGAACGCGGCCTACACGATCGGCGCTCGCGTGACCGATGCGTTCGCCAAGTTCGGCTGGTGTGCCGCGATTCGCGGTGTGGAAGGCGGCGGTCTGGTCGAAGGTCTGCCGACGCATACCTTCGCGACCGACGATGGCGAAGTGGCGCTCAAGTGCCCGACCGAAATCGCGATCACCGATCGTCGTGAAAAGGAACTCGCGGACCTCGGCTTCATTCCGCTCGTGCATTGCAAGGGAACCGACTACGCCGCGTTCTTCTCGACGCAATCGGCGCAGAAGGCCAAGGATTACAACACTGACGCGGCCAACGCGAACGCGCGCCTGTCCTCGCAGCTGCAGTACATCTTCTCGGTATCGCGCATCGCGCATTACCTCAAGTCGATGATGCGCGACAAGGTCGGCAGCTTTGCGAGCAAGAGCAGTGTCGAGAACTTCCTGAACACCTGGATCTCGCAGTACGTGCTGCTCGACGACAACGCTTCGCAGGAGCGCAAGGCGCAGTTCCCGTTGCGCGAGGCGCGCATCGAAGTCGCCGAAATTCCGGGCAAGCCCGGTGCGTACAAATCGGTGGCCTTCCTGCGTCCGCATTACCAGCTCGACGAGCTCAGCGTGTCGCTGCGCCTGGTGGCCGAACTGCCGAAGTCCGCGCGCTAACCAACTCGACAAGTCGTAAATCCCAAACAAGCAGCATCGAGTAACACCAAAGGAGTGGAACCATGTCTTTCGACGCATTCATTCAGCTGGACGGCATCAAGGGCGAGAGCACCGACGACAAGCACAAGGATTGGATCGAGATCCTCAACTTCAGCTTCGGCGCGTCGCAGCCGCAGTCGGGTACGGTCTCGTCGGCCGGCAACCTCGGCGCCGCTCGCGTGAACCTGCAGAACTTCAACTTCCTGCATCATCTCGATCTCGCGAGCCCCAAGCTGTTCGAAGCCTGCGTGACCGGCCAGACCATCAAGTCCGCGATCGTCAACCTGAATCGCGCCGGCGGCGACAAGGGCAAGTACATGGAGTACAAGCTCACCGACGTGATCGTGACCTCGGTCGGCAAGGGCGGTGATTCCAAGGCCGAGAGCGACGTGCCGGTGGAATCGGTTTCGCTGGCCTTCGGCAAGATCGAGCTGATCTACACCAAGATCGGCATCGACGGCCGTGCGGCCGGCAACACCTCGGCGGGCTGGGATCTCAAGGCCAACAAGAAGGTGTGATCGCATGCGGATGCGGTGGGCGCCGCCTGCCGCATCCGCCGTCCTTTCTTGTTGGCGCAACGGAGTATTCCATGCCACAGATCATGCTCGACATGGGCGAGCCGATGGTGGTCAACGACACCGAAGTCGGCAACGCCGCCAAGCATCCGAACCGGATCGAGGATATTCAGCTCGTCCGTTTCTATCTCAACATCACGCGCAACATGGATCGCCCGCCCAACGGCAGCAACCATGCGCCCGATCGTGATGTGATGACCGAAGATGCGGATCTGGTCGGCCGCATCTTCCAGTTTCAGCTGCGCGAGGCGCGCAACCTGCGCGGAAGCGGCCACTACGTGACCGCGGACGGCAAGGTCAGCGTGCCGAAGTCCAGCGGCGGTTCGCTGAGCTATGGGGCTGGCCTCTACACGATTCGCCAGCTCGCGAGCACCTGGGAAATCTACAAGGCGATCAACGGCCTTTCGCCGGGCTTGCGCATGAGCCAGCACAATGCCTGCGGTGCGCTGTTGCGCACCTGGCTGATCCAGCGCGGTTTCTGATCGACACTCGTGCTGAGCCTGATCGACAAGCTCAGTTCGGCGGCCGCCACGCCGACGCGCATCGATTTGTATACGTTGCGCGACTCGGTTTCGCGCGATCTCGAGGTGCTGCTCAACACGCGCTCCGAAGGCTCGCGCCTGATCCCCGAGGCTTTTGCGGAATGCCGCAAGTCGTCGCTGACTTTCGGCATTCCGGACTTCTCGGCCTACAGCCTGCTCAACCCGGTCGACCGCGATCGCATCCGGCGTTCGATCGAGCAGGCCGTCGGTTTGCATGAGGCGAGACTCACGCGCGTGCGCGTGACGCTCGATCCGCCGCAGCCGCATGACCAGTCGCTGCGCTTCAAGGTCGATGCGCTGCTCAACCTCGGGCCCGATCGCGAGAAAGTGCGCTTCGACGCGACGCTCGAGCTCACGACGCAGGCGTATCAGGTGAAATAGACCTCAGGGCTTGCGGCCAGTGAGCCCGGCGTCGATTTTCTCTTTCAGCGGCGGCATGTCGGTTGATAGTGCCGCGCCCGCGGGGCCGAGCTTGTCGATTGCGGTGACGACGAAGACGTAGTCGCGCCGTGCCTCCTCGTAGCGGCCCGCTGCCGCAAGCAGTTTGGAGCGCAGCTTGCGAGAGCCCACGTAGAGCGCGTTTTCGTTGCCCAGGCTGTTCTCGACGCGCGTCAGGAGCTCGGCGATCAGTGGCTCGGCACGCTCGATTTGCCCGAGCCGGATCAAGGCTTCGACGAGCCCCTGCTGCGTGCGCACGGTAAGCACGCTGGTCGGGCCGGTGTACCGCCGCGCGACCGGTAGCGCGTCTTCGAACAGCGCAAGCGCTTCGCTGTCTCGATCGAGCGTGAGCATGAGACGCGCGAGATTCTGCGTCACCAGCGCGAGATTGGCCGAAGGTCCGTACAGCGAGCGATTGAGGTCGATCGAGCGGCGGAAATACTCCTCGGCTTTGACGAAATCCTTCTGATGGAACGCGACCTGAGCGCGGCTGTTGTACAGCGACAGCACGATCGGGTCCGGGCGATCGAGTACCTGGATCTGCTTCTCGACCTGATCGAGCTTGGTGGAGGCCTCTTCGGCTCGCCCGTTCTGGAACAGCGCGATGATCAGGCTGTTGCGGATGGTCAGCGTTTCCTCGTGCGCTTCGCCATAGAGCGCGACGCCTTCGGCCTCCGCGGCCGTCAGCGTGTTGATCGCGTCTTCCATGCGCCCTTCGCTACGCTCGACCTGCGATTGCGTAATGCGTGTCATGAAGAGTTCGCGCCGATAGCGCGGAGCGTCGAGCATCCAGTGGGCGAGGGCCTCGTCGAGCAGCTTGCGTGCACGGGCCGTATCGCCGAGACCCAGATAAGCCTGCGCCAGGCTGGCGCGCGCTCGTGCCGCCACATCGGCGTCGAGGTTGGGGTTGTCTTCGAGATAGCTGCGCATCAGTGACTCGGCGCCCTGATAATCACTGATGCGCAGATACAGCTCGCCGAGCATTTCGACAAGATCGTCGCGCAAGACAGGCTGACTGGCGAACTGCTCGCGCAGGCGGCGTGCGCTGGTGTCGAGCACTTGCTTGGCGGTCAGCGGGCCGCCGCCCGGTTGTTCGCCCGCGTTGCGGAACATCAGCATCACGTAGTCGGTCACCGCGCGTGAGCGATCGGCTTCGAGCCGCGCGCCGTCGCGCTCGCGCGCGAGTTCGCGCGACTGCCAGAGCACTGCGGCCAGGCCCGCGAAGGTCACGAGCAGGATCGCCGCCGTGCTGCCGACGAGCCAGCGGTGGCGACGCAGATAGCGGCCCAGCAGATAGCGCGTGGTCGCGCTGCGCGCGAGCACCGGTGCGCCTTGCCGATGGCGTTCGATGTCGCTCCAGAGCTGCGCCGCGGTTTCGTAGCGCGACGCCGGTTCGCGGCGCAGCGCTTTGAGCACGATGGCGTCGAGGTCGCCGCGCAGCAGGCGGGCCGGAACCGGGGCCGATTCTCTTTGCGCCGCGATACGGCTCGGCGGCGGAATCTCGCCGTCGAGAATGCGGCGAATCAAGGTCGGCACGTTCGAATTCGAATGCCGCCACGGCGTCACGCCCGTGAGCAGCTCGAACAGCACCAGCCCGAGTCCGTAGACGTCGGTCGCCAGGCTCACGGGCCTGCCGTCGAGCTGTTCGGGCGCCGCGTAATCGGGCGTCAACAGCGGATGCGTGCCGGCGGTGGCGTCGTCTTCGCTCGTGCGCATCAGTCGCGCGATGCCGAAGTCGAGCAGCTTCACCTGGCCATCCCGCGTCACCAGGATGTTGCGCGGCTTCAGATCGCGATGCACGACCAGATGCGCATGCGCATAGCGCACGGCGTTGCAGATCTGCCCGAACAGCTGCAGGCGCGTATTCAGATCGGGCGCATGCTCATGGCACCAGGCCACGATGTTGAGGCCGTCGACGTACTCCATCGCCATGTACGGCCGGCCGTCGGCCGCGACGCCGCCATCGAGCAAGCGCGCGATGCCCGGATGTTCGAGGCTCGCCAGGATGCGCCGCTCTTCGTGGAAGCGGCCGATATGCGCAACCGCATGCGCGCCGACGAGCTTGATCGCGACACGCTGTTCGAACGCGCCGTCCGCGCGCTTCGCCAGGTAGACCTCGCCCATGCCGCCGCGCCCGAGCAGGCGCTCGATGCGCCACAGGCCGATCTGCGTGCCTTCGGCCAGCGATGCGGCCGGGGTCGCGGATTCGGGCGAGGCCGCGCTGCGCGCTTCGAGGTAGTCCGGCGATTCATCGAGCGCGGACAGCAGCTCGCGCACGCGCCTGGCGATGGCCGGGCTTGGGTGGCGGCGCGCAAGCTCGGCCTCGCGTTCGGCGGCTTGCAGATCGACGAGTTCGGCGAGCAGGCGCTGCACTTCGGCCCAGTCACGGCTGTCGGCTTGCGATGATGAAGTCATGGTGTATCGATGGCCTGAGATGGCCGGAGTCTGTTGCAGCCGCATGCTTACAGACAACCGCGAGCGCGGCTCGGGCGGGGCATGGGTTCAAAAAAAGCGATGAAAACCGGGCAAAACCTGCTCTACACTGCGGCAACCTCCTGCTGATGCCGCTGGTTCCCCATGTCAGAGACGCAGCCGATCGCAGCGCCCGCCGAGGTTCAGCCTCCAGCGCAGGCCTTGGTCGCCGATCTTTATCGCGATCTGCGGCCGCTTGCGCGCCGCGTGCGCATGCGTGCCGGCGGCAGCGACACGCTGCAGACGACGGCGCTGATCAACGAGGCTTACCTGAAGCTGCGGCGCTCGGTGGAGTGGAACGACCGCGAGCATTTCCTGCGTACCGCCGCGCGCGCGATGCGGCAGATCCTGCTCGACCAGGCCAAGGAGCGGCTCGCGGCCAAGCGTGGCGGCGGCGAAAAGCCCTTGCCGCTCGACGCGATCGACGAAGAGCCCGTGGTGCCCGACGAGATCCTGCTGCGCCTCGATGAGGCGCTCGAACGGCTGGGCCAGCTCGAGCCGCGGCTCATGCAGCTCGTCGAATGCCGCTTCTACGCGGGGTACAGCGAGATCGAAACCGCGCAGCTGCTCGGCCTTTCCGATCGCACCGTGCGGCGCGACTGGCTGCGCGCCAAGGCCTGGCTGTACGACTCCATTCGCAACGAAAGCTGATCGCCGAACTGCCAATCGCGTCTGCATGGAGACAGCGGCTGGCTCACTGGACCTGCAGCATCGCCGGCCTCGGCTCTTGCAATTGATCGACGATGGCCTGCTGAAGCTGCGCCGGTGAGACCGGCTTGCAGAGCATCGGCAATTTCAGGTGAGCGGCCTCGCGCAGGCGTTGCGGGCAGCTTTCGCCGGTGATCAGCAGTGCCGAGGGGGCGCATCGACCGAGATAGCGTTCGCAAATGGAGCGAATCGCCTCGATGCCGCTCTTGCCTTCACGCAAACGCAGATCGGCGATCACGAGATCGGGCGCGTAGCCGTCGTCGAGGTGACGCAACGCCTGATCGGCCGATTCCGCAGTGCGGGTTTCGCAGCCCCAGGATTGCAGCAGCCAGTCCATGCCCTCGAGGATGGTGGCTTCGTCGTCGATGACCAGAATGCGCTGGCCGCGCAGGTCCATCGTCTTGAGCGTGGCCGGCGCGGCGGCCACCGCATCGACGATCGCCTGCGGCGCGATGCGCGGCAGGTGCAGCTGAAACACGGTGCCCGATCCGGGCGTGGAGCGCATTTCAAGCGGCGCCCGCATGAGGCGGCAGAGTCGCTTGACCGTGGCGAGGCCGAGCCCGAGGCCGCGATCGCCGTTGTCGACTTCGCCGAGGCGCACGAACTCGTCGAAGATGCACGCCTGATGCTCGGGCGCGATGCCGACGCCGGTGTCCCAGACATCGACGCGCACCCGCCCGTCGCGGCAACGCGCCCCGAGCAGCACGCCGCCGCCCTGCGTGTAGCGGATCGCATTGCAGACCAGGTTGTTGAGCACGCGGGCCAGCATGCCGCGATCGCATTCGACCCACAGCGGCGTCTGCCGCACCACCAGCCGCAGCCCGCGCGATTCGGCGAGCGCGCGAAAGTTCTGGCTCACTTCGACGAACAGGCCATCGAGCGCGAAGCGCGTCGGCACCGCGTGTTCGGTGCCCGAATCGAGCCGCGAAACATCGAGCATGCCGGTGAACAGGCGGTCGAGCGATTCGACGCATTCCTGCACGTGACCGATGCGCTTGAGCCGCTCGGCATCGCGCTCGCCTTCGCGCAGGTTCGCCGAGAACAGGGCCAGCGCGTGCAGCGGCTGGCGCAGGTCGTGGCTCGCGGCCGCCAGAAAGCGGGTCTTTTCGGCATTGGCCGCTTCGAGCTCGGCGTTCTTGTGCGCGAGTTCGGCGAGCGTGTGCTGCACGAGTTCGTCGATCGGCATGGCGATGCCCGTTTCGCTGGGCCACGCTTCGGCGTGGCCGGCTTCGGCCGTCGCGTTCGCTTCGATGGCGGCCCGCAGCTTGCGGCCCCGCCGCCACAACCAGCCCATCAGTCCCGAACCCAGCGCCAGCAGCAGGGCGCCGAGCACGGCGAGCGCCGACCATGCCGGTGTGGACGGCACCGGCTCCGGGGCTAGCGCCAGCTCGATGCGCACCTGGCCGACGCTCCGGCGCCTGGAATGCTCGGCGTAGATCGGCGTGTCGACACTCGCCTGGGCTGCATTGTGTTGCAGGGCCCGCTGATCGGGCAGGCGGCCGGCATCGGCGATCAGTTCGCCACTGGGGGCGACCACCCGCACGCGCGTCGCCTCGGGCTGGCGGTTGATGGCGGCGACGGTGCGGGCAACGGTTTCGTGATCGCCCGAAGCCAGCGGCCCGGCAATCAGCGCGGCGGTCTGCGAGGCCAGCAAACGGGCCCGCGCGACTGCTTCGGAACCGGGGTCGCGACCGCTCTGAGCCGCGAACCCGACGGCGATCCCGATTGCGGCGGAAACCAGCACCGAGGCGGGCAGGGTGAGGCGCGTGTAGCCGAGTGTCGGAGCGGCGTTCTGCGGTTGCCTGCGCAGCGCAGCGGGTTTGGCGAAGCCGAAACCGCCGGCGCCGACCGTCGCCCCGAAAGTCTCGGCGACGGCTGCGTTCTGAATGAGGCTGGAGCCGATTCCGATGGCCGCTAGCCGGTCGTGGCGGCTACCGGACCGACCCCAGCGGTGACCGGCGAACATCCCCGACGCCAGTCTTCCTCTCCTTGGCATACCCCTTCTCCCCGTTCCGCATCCCGGGCCCCCGGTGCCAGGCGGAACGACGAATCCGCGGTGGTCGGTGAGCCGAATTTTGCTGACTTACCTTCAAGAACGAGATCAGCCGGGCAATCCGGACACGTTTTCCAAAACCTTTTCCAAGAAGGTTTCAGCGGGGGGGTGATCAGCGCCGCTCGATGCTCCAGCAGCGATGCGCGGGAGGCGGGCGCTTGAAGTCTTCGTCGAGCGTCTGGTGGCTGATGTCGGTGACCGCGAATTCGGCGGTCAGCGACTCGTCGAGCTTGAAGCGGCGACGGTTGGTGGAGAAGTAGAGCTTGCCGCCGGGGGCGAGCAGGGCGATGGCGTCGCGGATCATCTGGCCGTGATCTTCCTGCGTATCGAGCACGCCCTCCATCTTCTTGGAGTTCGAGAAGGTGGGCGGGTCGCAGAAGATCAGGTCGTAGCGCGGCGATTTGCGATCGGCCGCCTGCTCGCGCAGCCAGGCCAGGCAATCGGCGCGCGCGAGCCGGTGCGCGCCCCAGGCCGAACGGGTGTCGAAGCCGTTGAGCAGCAGGTTGCGGTCGGCCCAGTCCAGGTAGGTGTTCGACAGATCGACGGAGGTGGTCGATTCGGCGCCGCCGACGGCCGCGTGCACGCTCGCGCTGCCGGTGTAGCAGAACAGGTTCAGGAAGCGCTTGCCCGCGCTTTCCTTCTGGATGCGCAGGCGCATCGGCCGGTGATCGAGGAACAGGCCGGTGTCGAGGTAATCCTCGAAATTCACCCAGAGCTTGCAGCCATGCTCGACCACGGTCTTGAAGTCGCGGCTCTCGTCCTGCTTGCCGTACTGCGCGCTGCCGCGCTGCGACTTGCGCAGCTTGTAGTGAATGCGCCCGGCCGGCACTGCGAGAATCGCCTGCAGCTGGGCGAGCGCCTCGCGCAGGCGCTTCTCGGCCTTGGCCGGATCGATGCTGTCGGGCGCCGCGTATTCCTGCACGTGGACGTGCAAGTCCGGCGTCTCGTACAGATCGACCGCGAGCGCGTAGTCGGGCAGGTCGGCGTCGTAGAGACGGTAGTTGGTCACGCCGCTGCGGCGCGCCCATTTGCCGAGGTGCTTCCAGTTCTTTCGCAGGCGGTTGGCGAAGTCCTCGCCGCCGGTCGGCCCCTGCGACAGCGCCGATTCGATCAGCGAAGGCTCGCGCGCCGCCATCTGGAACTGCAGCAGCTTGCACTCGATGGCGCCGTTGAACAGCGTGTGCATCGCGCTCGCCCGCAGGCCCAGGCGCGGCGACAAGTCCGGACGCGAGGTGAAAACGGCCGCCTTCCAGCCGCCGAAGTGCTGCTTGAGCGTGGCCCCGAACAGCGAGTACAGCTTGATGATCTCGCTCTCCATGCCCATGCGCTCGCCGTAGGGCGGGTTGGTGACGAGCAGGCCCGGCAGATCGCCGACCGGCCGCGCGTCGAGCGCATCGAGCTGCGTGAACTGGATGCGATCGGCGAGCCCTGTGTTGGCCGCGTTCTGCGCGGCCTTGCGCAGCACGCCCGCATCGGTATCGCTGCCGGCCAGGGGCGGCAGTTTCGCCAGGCCCGCCGATTTGCGGCCCGAGGCCTCGGCGCGAATCTTTCGCCAGAGCTCGGCGTCGTGCTGCGACCAGCTTTCGAAGCCGTACTTCACGCGCTTGAGGCCCGGCGCGATGTCGGCCGCGATCAGCGCGGCTTCGAGCACCAGCGTGCCCGAGCCGCACATCGGATCGACGAGCCCGCCGCCGGCCGCCGCGATCTCGGGCCAGCCGGCGCGGATCAGGATCGCGGCCGCGAGGTTTTCCTTGAGCGGCGCTTCGCCCGCACTGCTGCGATAGCCGCGCCGATGCAGGCTTTCGCCCGACAGGTCGAGGCTGATCGTCGCCTGCGCCCGGTCGAGATGGACGTGAATGCCGATGTCCGGGCTTTCGGTATCGACATTGGGCCGCTCGTTGAAACGCTTGCGGAAGGCGTCGGCGATCGCGTCCTTGACCTTGAGTCCGGCGTAATGCGTGTGCGTGACCGCGGCCGAACGCCCGGCCACTTCGATCGCGAAGCGCTTGTCGAGCGCGAACAGCTCGGGCCAGTCGATGCTCGCGGCGCCCGCGTAGAGCGAATCGGCATCGGTGAGCGGGAAGGTCGCCAGCGGCAGCAGGATGCGATTGGCCAGCCGCGACCACAGGCAGGCGCGATAAGCGGATTCGAGCGTGCCCGTGAAGGCGATGCCGCCCTTGCGCTCCTTGGTGGTCTGAGCGCCGAAGCGGGTGAGTTCGGCGGCGAGCAGCGGTTCGACGCCGCGCGGCGCGGTGGCGAAGAACGAAAGAGAAGGCGTATCGGACATCGCGCAATGATCGCATGAGTCGCGGCGAGGCTCGGAGCCTGGGCGGAGTGAGCCTCTGCTCATGGCCGAACGGACTAAGGCCCCTGGGGTATTCCAGTCGATGAACCCTTGGTGAAGTATTGAACACCTAAGCCAGGTAAGGCACTCATTGGAATGCGAGCGCCGGTGGCCCGGCCGTGGCGCCTCGCTTTTGTTTTTCTGGTTCTGATAGGGAGATTGAAAGATGAAGACGTTATGGCGTGCCGCGATCGTCGCGGCCGGTTCCTTGTTGCTGTCCGCCTGCGGGGGCGGCGGTGGAGACGATGACGACACCGGCACCACGCCGGCGGCTCCTACCGTGACACTGGCAGCGAGTCCCGCGTCCATCGTTCTGGGCGCGTCGTCGACGCTGAACTGGTCGTCGACCGACGCCACCGCTTGCACGGCCAGCGGTTCCTGGACCGGCAGCAAGACGGCCAGCGGTACCGAGACCGTCACTCCGGCTGCCGTCGGCGATGCCGTCTACAAGCTCAGCTGCTCGGGAACGGGCGGCTCCACCGAAAAGCAGGCCACGGTCACCGTGACCGCGCCGGTCGCCACCGGCAGCATCAGTGGCAAGGTGGTGGACACCAAGACCGGCGCCCTGATCGAGGGCGCGAGCGTGCGCGTCGGCTCGGCGAGCACCACGACCAATGGCGAAGGCGATTTCACTCTGGCGGGCGTGCCGGTCGGTGAACGTGCATTGCTCCAGGTCAGCAAGGCCAATTACGAGACCAACCAGCGCATCGTTCCGGTAACCCGGGATGCGGAAAGCTTCGCTTCGGTGGTGCTGCTGCCCGTCGGCGCCTCGCAGACGCTCGATCCGGCTGCTGGCGGCGATGTCGGCATCGCCGGCTCGCCAGCCCAGGTGAGCTTCCCGGCCGGTGCGATCGATGCCACCAGCACCGTGCGCGTGACGATCACCGACGTGAACCCGTCGGCCGCACCGGACAACATGCCGGGCGATTTCACCACTGCGGGTTCGCCGATCGAAAGCTTCGGCGCGCTATCGGTGAATCTGTACAAAGAGGACGGCAGCCCGACCAATCTCAAGAGCGGCTCGACGGCGACGATCCGCATTCCGCTCGATACGCGCTCGTCGTCGCGTCCGGGAACGATTCCGCTGTTCTTCTATAACGCCACCACCGGCCGCTGGGTGCAGGAAGGCGAAGCCCGGCTGCTGACCGGCCCCGACGGTTCGTACTACGAGGGCACGGTTTCGCACTTCACGTACTGGAATGCGGATCAGGTCTACAACACGGTGACGCTGAGCGGCTGCGTGCAGAACGCGGATGGCAGCCGGGTGCCCGGCGTGCGCCTGCAGTCCACCGGCATCGATTACACCGGCACGTCCACGACCGTCTCGGACGCCAGCGGCAATTTCACCATCCCGGTCCGCGCCGGCTCCAATCTCACGATCGGCGGCTACATCGGCCTGCAGCTGACCTCGACGCAGGCGGTCGAGACCACCAACGTGGACCAGTCGCTGCCGACCTGTCTGCAACTCGGCACGAGCAGCGGCAATGGGTTCACGGTGACGCTGACCTGGGGGCAGGTACCGACCGATATCGACTCGCACCTTCTGACGCCGGAAGGCAATCACATCTACTACAGCAGGCCGGGAAGCCTCACGCAGGAGCCTTACGTCAATCTCGATGTCGACGATGTCGACTCGTTCGGCCCTGAAGTGATCACGGTTCTGCGTCCGCGCGTCGGCACTTATCGCTACTTCGCGCACAACTACAGCGGAAATCCGAGCCCGGGTATCACCGCCTCGCCTGCGCGCATCGAACTCAAGGCCAACGGCCAGACGCGAATTTTCACTCCACCCGCAGGTGAATCGGCCAGCACGCGCTACTGGACGGTCTTCGACATCCGCATCGCAGCCGATTGCACGGCGACGGTGACAACGGCGACGGCGCCGTGGTTCGAAGGGGTGCCGACTTTGCCGCAAGCCGAGAACCCGAGCGCCGCATTCTGCTCGCGCTAGCGGCGCCATCCCGGCTGGCTCAGCCATTCTCGGGATAGGGCGATGACATGGGCGTGGAGGCAGCAGACCTCCGCGCTTTTTTTTCTGCACGACGAACGCGTGTCGAGGCGACTTCGATGCGCAAGCAATAAGTCATGAATCCGTCAGCAATCCGGCAGGTATGAGCGCAGGGCCGGAGGCACACTGGCGTGGCAGTGTCGGGGCAACCCGGGGCTGCCGGTCGGGTGACGTCGGGTGGATGCGTGCGTAACGGTTTGGGGACCGCTTCGCCGATCCGCATCGACCCTGGCTGTCGGGTCGTCGCGCTGCCGGGGGGCGCGCGACGGCTTTTTATGTCGTCATCCCAAATGACGAATCAGGAGGTCTTGCGCGCCGATTCGGCGGTCTTCGGGTCGGTCAGCATCGTGTCGATGACCGCGACCTGCGAATGCCCGTCGCCGAAATTGCGCACGAACAGGGCGCGCGCCTGGCGCAGCTCGTCGAAGCCTTCGGCGAGCTTGCTTTCGCGCAGCAGCACCCGGCCCAGACCGTAGTGTGCCCAGGCGACGCGGTTGTTGTGCGGCTGCAGGCGATGCGGGGCGAGGGCGAGCACTTCGCGCAGGTTTTCTTCCGCCCGCTGCAGCTGGCCGTCGGCCGCCCTGGCCTCGGCGAGCATGCGCTGCAGATCCAGCGTGTGCGGATGATCGGCTCCGAGCGTCGCCAGCGAGCCTTTCCAGAGCGCTTCGAGCCTGGCCAGTGCGGTCGCGGTGTGACCGAGCGCGAGCTCGGCCTCGGCGATGCGCATCTGCGTCATGCGCGTGGCGTAGTGGTTCGGTCCGAGGCGGGCCATGCGGTGGTGCAAGGCCTTGGCCAATAGCGGCAAGGCTTCTGCCGGCCGGCTCTGCTTGATCCGGATCATGCCGAGCATGTGCAGGCTGGAGGCGCTGACCGGATGACGCTCGCCGAGCGATTCGCCGGCCACGCGTCCGAGCTCCAGGCAGCGGCTCGCGGCCTCGTCGAGCCGCTCGCGGATCTGCAATGAATAGATGCGGCTGACTTCGAGCCAGAGCCGGTAGGTGCTGTCGACGACGAAGCCCTGCTTCTCGACGTATCGCTGGGCGCTGTCGAGACGGCGCTCGGCTTCGGCCCAGTCGTGGGTTTCGAACAAGGCCTCGGCCAGATCCCAGTCGATGTCCGCGATCAGGCGCTCGTCCCGGTGCGCCGAGTGCTGCAGTTCGTCGAGCAGCCCGCGGTAGCGATCGGCGGCCTCGGCGAAGTAGCCCATTTCGAAGCGCAGCCGGGCGAGCCCGTAGGCGGCGGACTGGCGATCAGCCGCGGCTTTGGCGTCATCGGCCGCGCTGGCGAGCGTCAGCAGGGTTTCGAGGTGGTTTTGCGCCTGCGTGTAATCCGCGGTCTCGATGCCGAGCCAGCCGAGCCGCGAGTGAATGCGCCGCAGCGTCGGGTGACCGGCACCGAGCCGGGCTTCGTCCTGTTCGAGCGCGCGGGTGAGCACGGCCCGGGCTTCGGACTCGAGCCCCAGGCTCGAATAGGCGCTGCCGATGGTATGCGCGAGTTCGGCGTGCACGGCCGGGGCGCCGTCGAAGCTGGTCTGCAGGCGCAGCCGGGCGGTGTCGAGCAACGAACCGACGGTGACGCTGCGCCCGCCGCCGATGCGCTCGGCGTCGGTGGCGCCGAGCAGATCCTCGTTGACGAAGCGGGTGACCGCTGAGGCGATCTCGGCATCGGTCTGCGCCTGCCGCTCGGCGATCCGGGCCTGGCGATAGAGCACGAAGGCGATCGCCAGGCCGGCGGCGAGGGCCAGCGCAACCACCGACTGCCAGCGCCGCACGAGCTGCGAGCGTTCGAGCTGCCGCTGGGCCTGCAGGGCCAGCTGCTGCTGCAGGCTGTCCTGCTCGCGCTGGCGGCGGCGCTCGTCGAGATTGCGCAGCCGCGCCGCGAGTTCGGCCGCCGAATGCAGACGGTGCGCGGGCTGCACGTCGGCCGCGGCGGCGATGTCCTCGCGCAGCAGCTCGTCGTCGATCTGGCGTTCCCAGCCCGGGCATAGCGGGGCGCGCAGGTCGCCGGTCACCAGCTGGTAGAGCATCACGCCGAGCGCATAGATGTCCGAGCCGGTCGTCGAGGCGTGCCCGGCGAGCAGCTCGGGCGCCAGGTACAGCGCGGTGCCGCCGGAGTCGTCGAGCGTGGCGCTCGTGCGGCTCAGGCCCAGGCGGGTGATTTCGAGTGCCTGCAGGCGCTCGAAATCGACGCGCCCGGAGCCGAAATCGCAGATCGCGATCTCGGGCCGGCCCTGCGGCGAGCTGCGGATCAGCAGGTTCGAGGGCTTGACGTCCTTGTGCAGCACGCCCACCGCATGCGCCTCGCCGATCGCGCTCGCGGCCTGGATCATCAGATCCAGGCGCGTCTGCAGCGGAATGTTCTTCAGGCCGCCCTGCGACTCGCTCCAATGCTTCAGGCTGCCGAGCGGCTCGTAGGCCATTTCGAGGAACCACGGAGCATCGGTGAGGTTCCAGTCGAGAATCTCGATGCGCCAGCGCGCTTCGGGCAGGGCGTCGAGCAGGAAGCGCTGCAGCGTGATCTCGCGCTTGAGCGCGCTGAGCTCCTCGGGCGTGAAGGCGAGCTTGAACACGCGCTGCTGGCGGGTCTTCTCGTGGCGGGCGAGCCAGACTTCGGTGCCGGCCTCGAGCCGGCGTTCGAGCATCCAGTGCGGGCGCATCGGCAGCCGATGTCCGGCTCCGATGCGCAGCGGCTCGGCGAGCGCCGAAGCGTGCACATGCTCGCGCTCGACGGCCGCATCGAGCCGGTAGCCGAAGCCGTGCACGGTGACCAGGCGCAGTCCGGGCGGTTCGCCGAGCACCTCGCGCAGCTTGGCGACGCAGCGCGCGATGACGTTGTCGGTGACCGGGCGACCGCCCCAGACCGCGGCGATCATCTCGTCCTTGGTGACGAGCTCGCCGGCGTGGCGCAGCAACAGCATCAGCGCGTCGAACGGCTTGGGCTCGAGCTTGAGCACCCTGCCGTCGCGGCTCAGTTCGCGCCGCGATTCCTCGAGCACGAAGCCGGCGAAACGCCAGCGCAGCGCTCCCGAAGAAGGCTGGCTGTCGTCGACTGCCGGGGGGAGCCGTTTCTTGGACATGCCAGATCATAGGGGCTCGCATGGCGTTCGCGACACGGGCCAAAAGCGCCCAGGGCCGCGAACGCACTCTTGAACGGCCGCTGAAAAGCCTTATGGCATAATCCGCCGCTCTTTTTCGGCCCCCCTCAAGCCCCATCCCATGCTCGATTTCATTCTCAGCCCGGCCTACGCCCAGGCTGCCGCGCCTGCCCAGCCCAACGCCCTCGTGCAGTTCGCGCCGCTGGTCGTCCTGTTCGTGCTGTTCTACTTCCTGCTGATCCGTCCGCAGATGAAGCGCACCAAGGAGCATCGCCAGATGCTCGAGAAGATCGCCAAGGGCGACGAAGTGGTGACCAACGGCGGCCTCGCCGGCAAGGTCGCCAGCATCGGCGAAGCCTATGTCACCCTCGAAGTCGCCGAAGGCGTCAGCGTGAAGGTGCAGAAGGCGTCCGTCGGCAGCGTCCTGCCCAAGGGCACGCTCAAGACCCTGTAATTGAATCGATGCCGGAGCGGCCGGGCCGTTTCGGCCGCCGGCCGCTCCGGTTGACCGGAGTCTTTCGATGCGTCCCTACGCAAGCTGGAAGTACGTCGTCCTGCTGATCGCCCTCGTCGTCAGCGCCCTGTATGCGGCGCCGAATCTGTACGGGCAGGATTGGGCCGTGCAGGTTTCACTCGAATCGGGCGATCCGCTGCCCGATAGCGCCGGCGCGCGCGTCGACGCGGCGCTCAAGGAAGCGCAGATCGAGCCCTCGTCGAGCCGACTGGAGTCGGGCCACTGGGTCACGCGCTTCTCGACGGCCGAGGCGCAGCTGCGCGCCAACGAGTCCATCAAGAAAGCGCTCGGCAACGACTACGTGGTCGCGCTGAACTTCGCCTCGAAGACGCCCGCCTGGATGGCCGCGCTCGGCGCCAAGCCGATGGCGCTGGGCCTGGACCTGCGCGGCGGCGTGCACTTTCTGCTCGAAGTCGACGTCAACGTCGTGCGCAAGAAGGCGATCGAAAACTACGTCAACGACATTCCGTCGGCGCTGCGCAAGGAAGACATCCGCTACAGCGGCCGTCGCCAGGCCGGTGACGGTGTCGAGCTCGATTTCGCCGATGCCGACAAGCTCGAGGCGGCGCGCAAGTTCATCGCCAAGGAGTATCGCGAGCTCACCGTGAGCACGCCGCCGGATCGTCCGCTGACCTTGTCGGCGCGCATTTCCGATGCCGAGGCGCAGCGCATCCAGACCTTCGCGGTGCAGCAGAACCTCATCACGCTGCGCAACCGCGTGAACCAGTTCGGTGTGGCCGAGCCGGTGGTGCAGCGCCAGGGCGCCAACCGCATTCTCGTGCAGCTGCCCGGCGTGCAGGACACCACGCGCGTCAAGGAACTGCTCGGCGCGACCGCGACGCTCGAGTATCGCGCGGTCGACGAAAGCGGTAACGCGGCGTCCGCGGCGGCCAGCGGCATCGCGCCCGCAGGCACCGAGCTGTTCTACACGCGCGAAGGCCACATTCCGTACCTGCTCAAGAAAGAGATCATCGCGAGCGGCTCGCAACTGGTCGACGCCCAGCCCGGCATCGACCAGCAGAGCGGCACGCCGATGGTGTCGGTGACGCTCGACGGGCAGGGCGCCAAGCGCATGTTCGATTTCACCAGCAAGAACGTCGGCAAGCCGATGGCCGTGCTGTTCCGTGAGCGCAAGGTCATCACCACCTACAACGCCCGCGGCGAGCCGATGCGCGAGCACCAGGACGTCAACGAGATCATCTCGGTGGCGAGCATCCGCGGCGTGTTCGGCAAGAACTTCCAGACCACCGGCCTCGGCAGCAAGGAATCGCAAAATCTCGCGGTGCTGCTCAAGGCCGGCGCGCTCGCGGCGCCTGTCGACATCGTCGAGGAGCGCACCATCGGCCCGAGCCTCGGCGAAGACAACATCCGTCAGGGCTTCCAGGCGGCGGCGCTCGGCCTCGGCCTCGTCGCGCTGTTCATGTGCTTCTACTACAAGGTCTTCGGCCTGTTCGCGATCGCCGCGCTGACGCTGAACCTGCTGCTGCTGATCGCCTCGCTGTCTCTGCTGCCGACGACGATGACGATGCCCGGCATCGCCGGCCTGGTGCTGACCATGGGTATCGCGGTCGACGCCAACGTGCTGATCTACGAGCGCATCCGAGAAGAATTGAGAAACGGCATGAGCCCGGCCAAGGCGATCGAAGCCGGTTACGACCGCGCGTTCCTGACCATCGCCGACGCCAACATCACCACGCTGATCGCGGCGATCGTGCTGATCGCGGTCGGCGCCGGTCCGGTGCGCGGCTTCGCGGTCGTGCTCGCGCTCGGTATCGCGGCTTCGCAGTTCACCGCCATCGTCGGCACGCGCGCGCTGGCCCATCTGGTGTTCGGGCGCCGCGCGCGCATGAACGATCTGCCGATCTGGTAAAGGAGCGCACCATGAAATTCTTCGCTCGCGTTCCCAACATCGACTTCATGGCCCAGCGCAAGGTGGGCCTGATCGTTTCCTCGGTGCTGACGATCGCCACGATCCTGCTGCTGGTCTTCCGCGGCCTGAACTTCGGCATCGACTTCACGGGCGGCGTGCTCGTCGAAGTGGCGTATCCGCAGGCGGTCGAGCTCGACGACGTCCGTACCCACCTCGAGAAAGGCGGTTACGAACGCGCGATCGTGCAGTACTTCGGCACTACGCAGGACGTGCTGATCCGCCTGCCTCCCGCGGCCAACGCCAATTCGGCCGAAGTGAGCTCGCGCATCCTCGAAGCGCTCGATGCGCGAAACGAGAACATCGAGCTGCGCCGCATCGACTTCGTCGGTCCGCAGGTCGGCGAGGAGCTGACCGAGAAGGGCGCGCTCGCGCTGCTCGTCGCCTTCATCGGCATCGCCGTCTACATCATGCTTCGCTTCGAGTGGAAATTCTCGGTCGGCGCGGTGTCGGCGCTGATTCACGATGCGCTGATGGCGCTGGGCTTTCTGTCGATCTTCTGGGTGGAGTTCGACCTGACCACGCTCGCGGCCATCCTCGCGCTGATCGGTTATTCGAACAATGAAACCATCGTCATCTACGATCGTGTTCGCGAGAACCTGATTTCGCAGCGTCGTTCGGACATCTTCGAAGTGGTGAACCTGTCGATCAACCAGACCGTGCTGCGTTCGGTGATCACGCACTTGACGACGCTGCTGGTGTTGACGGCACTGCTCCTGATGGGCGGCGCTAGCGTGCACAGCTTCTCGGTGGCGCTGATCGTCGGTGTGATCGTGGCGACGTATTCGTCGATCTATGTGTCGACGGGACTGGCGATCGTGCTGGGCATTTCGCGCGAGGATTTGTTGCCGCCGAAGGAAGAGGCGATCGACGAATCGCCCTGACGGGTTGGCGCGTTGTTGCTGTTTCAGTTGTGAGCTGAGGGTGTTTGGCCTTCCCGGCCGGGGCTTACTTTCTTTGCTCCTGCAAAGAAAGTAAGCAAAGAAAGCAGGCCCCGAAGTCCGCGCCCGTTCGACGGCTATGCCGACGAACGGGTTCCCGGCTGAAGCGACGTGCTCGGGGTCGCTTCGACGCGACATCGTGTCGCGACGAAGCTCAGCCGGACGTCCTGTCCGGCTGCCCCACTGCGCGCGCCGCTTCAGCCGGCGCTGCCAGGGGGTTGAACATCTACTGCTACTGGCTCGCTGCGCCTCGCCGCTGATTTGTTGCTGTTCCTCTCTCCCGCGTGCGGGAGAGAGTCCCTGCGAAGCAGGGGAGAGAGGGGCTTTTGTTGTGGATCGAAGCCAAAGCAAAGCCCCTCACCCGGTCCTGACGGACCACCCTCTCCCGCATGCGGGAGAGGGGACTGCAGAAAGCAGCAGGGCTTTGCTTGTGCCGTTGGTTTTACCGGGTTCCCTTGTGACGCACCGAGCAGCGGAGCGCGCGCAGGGGACGGCGGACAAGGATGTCCGCCGAGTTTCGTCGCGACAGGATGTCGCGTCGAAACTCTTGCCCCGAGCACGTGAGCAGCACAGGGGACTTTCGCGTAGCGAAAGTGCGTCACCAGGGTATGCTTTCTTTGCGTACTTTCTTTGCACAAGCAAAGAAAGTACGGCCCGACCGGCGAGGTCAAAAGCTTTCAGCGCACAGCTGACCCAGCGCGAAGCCACCACCGCGGAGGCGCCAACACACGCGCTAGTGCGGCAACCGCAAGCCGATCTCCGTAATCTTCTCTCCCTCCATCCGCTTCACCACCAACTCCATCTCGCCGAGCCGCAGGCGATCGCCGACCACCGGCCGCGGAATCACCGAAGCGAAGAACTCCACCACGCTGCGATGCTTCGCCGAATCGGGCAACTCGAGCCCGTAAGCGTCCGCGAGCGCCGTCGCCGGCGCTTTCAGGTCGATCACGAACTCGCCGAAGAACGGCGCCTCGATCGCGCCATCGCGCTTGGTCTTGGCCTTGAGCCCATCGGCGCGGAAGATTTCGTCGAGCGCCGGCAGCTCGTCCTGCGAGGCGAGCAGGGCGATGTAGTCGCCCGCACGCAGCGTGCCCCATTCGCGGTAGCTGATGACCTTGCCGCGCCTCGCCAGGCAGACGATGCGCGAGAGATCGTTGATCGGCAGCTCCTTGGACTTGAGCCCGAGCAGCGGGCTGGTCTCGCCGATGTAATAGCTCACGATCTCGTAGCCGCGCGTGCCGGGCAGGTCGAAATCGCTGCGATGCACGAGCGCAGTGGTCGCGGGCATCTGCAGGCCGAGCAGGCGCGCGGCCGGCGCCACGCTCCAGCCCTGCACGACGAGCGAAACCAGCACGATGAAGAAGGCGACGTTGAAAACCACCGCCGCGTTCTCGACTTCGGCCAGATACGGGAACGTGGCGAGCACGATCGGCACCGAGCCGCGCAGCCCGACCCAGGCGATGTAGGCCTGCTCGCGCCACGGAAACCGGAACGGCGCGAGTGCGAGCGCGACCGAGACCGGCCGGGCGACCACGATCAGCACGAGGCTGATGATCAGGCTCGGAATCGCCAGCGGCAGCATTTTGCTCGGCGTGACGAGCAGCCCCAGGATCACGAACATGCCGATCTGCGAGGCCCAGGCGACGCCGTCGTGAAAGCGGCGAATGCCGCCGAAGGCGCGCACCTTGCGGTTGCCGAGCACCACGCCGGCCAGATACACGGCCAGAAAACCGCTGCCATGCAGCGACGAGGTGAGGCCGAAGATGAAGAGGCCGCTGAACAGGGCCATCAGCGGATACAGCGAATCGGACAGCTTGAGCCGGTTCAGCGACCAGGCCAGCGCGCGTCCGCCGAAGATGCCGATCAAAGCCCCGAGCCCCATCTGCTGCACGAGGAACAGCAGCGCCTCGAACCAGCGATAGGTGTCCGGTGCCTGCAGGTATTGCAGCAGGCCCAGCGTCAGGAACACCGCCATCGGATCGTTGGTGCCCGATTCGATCTCGAGCGCCGAGGTGACGCGTTCGTTGAGATGCACCGCGTTGGTGTGCAGCAGCGAGAACACCGCGGCCGCGTCGGTGGAGCCGACGATGGCCCCGACCAGCAGGCCTTCGGCCGGGGTCAGATCGAGGCACCAGGCCGCGAACAGCCCGACCACGGCCGTGGTCACGACAACGCCCACGGTGGCGAGCGAAACCGCCGGCGCGAGGCCGACGCGGAAGGTGGTCATGCGCGTGCGCATGCCGCCGTCGAACAGCACCACGGCCAGCGCCGCGGTGCCCGCGAGATTGGCGAGCGCGAAGTCGTGGAACTGGATGCCGCCGGGCCCTTCCTCGCCGGCGAGCATGCCGACGATCAGGAACACCAGCAGCAGCGGGACGCCGAGGCGCGGCGACAGGATCGAAGCGAGGATCGAAACGATGAACAACAGGCCGCCGACGAGAATCAGGTGATTGGCGATTTCCATATCGGCCGCTGCGGTGTCGGGGTTCGTGTTTCGAGTGGGAGGTCAGCAGCCTCTATGCAGCAATCGTTCCTTGCGGTCGCCCAAAGCGCGATGCGCTTATTCGGCGTCCGGCGCCGCGGCGAAAGGCGCCGCGGCCTTGAGCATGTCCGCGAACTGGCCATGCAGCTTGGGATTGCCGACCAGGATGTTGCCGGTGTTGAGCGGATCGCCGTTGCCATAGATCTCGCTGATCATGCCGCCCGCTTCCTGCACCAGCACCATGCCGGCCGCGATGTCCCAGGGCTTGAGGCCGAGCTCCCAGTAGGCATCGAGACGGCCCGCCGCGACGTAGGCCAGATCGAGCGAGGCCGCACCGGCGCGGCGCACGCCGGCCGTGTTCTCGACGATGGTCGTCAGCATCGGCAGATAGGCCGGCAGCTTGGCCGCGCGGATCGGCACGCCGGTGCCGACCAGGGCCTGGTCGAGATCGCGGCAGTTGGAAACGCGGATGCGGCGGTTGTTGAGCGTGGCACCGGCGCCGCGGCTGGCGACGTAGAGATCCTGCGTACACGGGGCGTAGATCACGCCGTGCTGCAGCACGCCCTTGACCTGGATGCCGATCGACACCGCGAAGTGCGGCAGGCGATGCAGGAAGTTGGTGGTGCCGTCGAGCGGATCGATGATCCAGGTGACTTCGTTCTCGCCGATCTGGCCGCCTTCCTCGCCGAGGATGGCGTGGTGAGGGTAGGCCTTGTGGACGGTGCGGATGATTTCGGCTTCGGCTCCGCGATCGACCAGCGTGACGAAGTCGTTGCGGCCTTTGTGCTCGACCTGAAGGGTATCGGCGCGCTCGAGATGGCGCATGATGAAGTTTCCGGCGCTGCGCGCTGCGGAAACGGCGATGTTCACCAGGGGATGCACGGTAGGGGCAAGGAGCGAAGGGGACGAACGTTAGAATAGCAAACCCGCCCGCCTCCCTCGTGCCGCCCGTGTCCGAATCGCCGTCCCCGTCACTGCACGAGGCTTCGCCCGAAGCCTCGACGAGCCCGCTCGACAACATCGTCATCGTGCTCAGCGGTACCCAGCATCCCGGCAACATCGGCTCGGCTGCGCGCGCGATGATGACGATGGGCCTGATGCAGCTGCGGCTGGTCAATCCGCACCGCTTTCCGCACGAGCAGGCCACCGCCATGGCCAGCGGAGCGCAGTCGGTCCTCGATTCGGCGCAGCTGTTCGAGTCGCTCGAAGCGGCGGTCGCCGACTGCGCCTTCGTCGTTGGCAGCTCCTCGCGTCGGCGCTATCTGGGCGACGAACCGCTGAGCCCGGCCGAGACCGCCAGCGTGCTGCTCGAAACCGCAGGCGCGGCGGAATCGGCGGCGCGCGTCGCCCTGGTGTTCGGTTGCGAGCGTACCGGCCTGACGGCCGAGGAACTCGATCGCTGCCACCGCCTGACGACGATCCCGTCGAACCCGGTCTATCCGTCGCTCAACCTGGCCGCGGCCGTGCAGCTGCTGTGCTGGGAGCTGCGCCGGGCGGCGATCGCGCCGCCGAAGATTTCGCTCAAGGAAGACCCGGGCTACATGAACGGGCGCTTCGGGCCGCCGACGGCCGAGCAGATGGAGCAGTTCTACGAACACCTGGAGCGCGTGCTGCTCGGCACCGGCTTTCTCGATCCGCGCAATCCGCGGCTGCTGACGCGCCGGCTGCGCCAGCTGTTCAACCGGGCGCGGCCGGACACCAACGAGCTCAACATCCTGCGCGGCATTCTCAAGTCGGTGGAGCGGCCTAAAAAGCGCACGCCGCGGGTGAAGCCTGGCCCTGCGGCCGGGCCCGAGGCCGGGGGCTGAGTACCGAATCGGTACAATCTCAGGCCGTTCCGGTCTTGAACCGGGCCTGTTCACCCGCACTGGTTCTCCATGTTCGCCCGCATCCGCGAAGACATCCGCAGCGTTTTCGAACGCGATCCCGCCGCCCGCTCGGTCTGGGAAGTGATGACGTGTTATCCGGGCCTGCACGCGGTCTGGGCGCATCGAATCGCGAACTGGTTCTGGCGGCACGGCTTCCTGTGGCTCGGGCGCTTCGTTTCGCATCTGGCGCGCTGGCTCACGGGGATCGAAATCCATCCGGGTGCCAAGCTCGGCCGGCGCTTCTTCATCGATCACGGGCTCGGCGTGGTGATCGGCGAGACTGCCGAGGTCGGTGACGACTGCACGCTCTACCAGGGTGTGACGCTCGGCGGCACCTCGCTCGCTGGCGGCAAGCGGCACCCGACGCTCGGCAACAACGTGGTGGTGGGCTCGGGTGCCAAGGTGCTCGGCAGTTTCACGGTCGGTGACGGAGCCCGCATCGGCTCGAACGCGGTGGTGGTCAAGGAAGTGCCTCCCGGCGCGACCGCGATCGGCATTCCGGCGCGCATCGTCCAGGAGCAGCAGAAGCCGGTGGTGTCGGAGAGCGCCAAGAGCGTGGCCGACCGGCTCGGTTTCGACGCCTACGGTGTCACGCGCGACATGCCCGACCCGGTCGCCAATGCGATCAGCGCGATGCTCGACCACATTCACAAGCTCGACGCCCAGCTCGCCGATCTGCACGCGGCGCTGAACCAGGCTCGGCTGCCGGTCCCGGCCGCGAGCCTCGACAAGCTCGAGTTGCCCGATTTCTGCGCCGAAGACGCCGAACCGGTGAAGAAAGTCGGCAACGGCTGAGCTGCGAAGTCCCCCGATGCCGATCTACTTCGACCACAACGCCACCACGCACCTCGATGCGCGCGTGCTCGAGGCGATGATGCCCTACCTGTCCGGGCCGGCCGCGAACCCCTCGAGCCTGCATCGCTACGGCCGCCTGGCCCGCGATGCGATCGAGGCCGCGCGCGTGCAGGTGGCCCAGCTCGTCGGCGCCCAGCCGCGCGACGTCATCTGGACTTCGGGCGGAACCGAGGCCAACAACTACGCGATCAAGGGCGTCATGCAGGCCGCGCGCGGGCGCGTGCTGTACGGCGCGACCGAGCATCCGGCCGTCATGGAGGCGGCCGAATCGCTGCGCGCGGGCGGCTGCGAGGTCGAGGCGATACCGGTCGACCGTCGCGGGATCATCGAGGCGGATGCGCTCGCGGCGCAGCTCGCGAAAGCGCCGACGCGGCTGGTCTCGATCATGCGCGCGAACAACGAAACCGGCGTCATCCAGGACCTTCCGGCGCTCGCGGCCATCGTGCATGCGGCCGGTGCCTGGCTGCACGTCGATGCGGTGCAGGCGGCCGGCAAGCTCGCGGTCGACATGGACGAGCTCGGCGCCGACCTGCTCACGGTGTCGAGCCACAAGATCTACGGGCCCAAGGGCATCGCCGCGCTGGTGGTGCGCTCGGACGTGGAGCTCGAAGCGCTGCAGCACGGCGGCGCCCAGGAGCGTGGCCGCCGCGGCGGCACCGAGAACGTCGCCGCCATCGCCGGCTTCGGCCGCGCGGCCGAACTCGCGATCGAAGAACTCGACACGCGCACGCAGCACTACGCGCAGCTCATCGAGCAGCTCGACGCCGGGCTCCGGCAGATTCCCGAGATCGTGATGTTCGGCGACGGCGTCGCCCGGCTGCCGAACACGCGCCAGTTCGCGCTGAGCGGCTACGACGGCGAAGCCTTGCTGATGGAGCTCGATCGCAAAGGCATTGCCGTATCGTCGGGCTCGGCCTGCGCCTCGGGATCGGGTGAGCCGAGCCACGTACTGCTGGCGATGGGCTTCGATCCGGTGACCGCCAAGGGCGCGATCCGCGTGAGCGTCGGAGTCGTCAACACCACCGATGAAGTAGCGCGGTTTCTGCACGTGTTGGCGGAGATCGCAGGGACGCTGAGATCATGATCGAATCGATTACCGCGGAAGACCGCGCCACCACGCTGCGAAACGCGGCGCACCGAGTCGAAGTGTCGCTGCTCGCGCTCGAAACCTACGACGCCAAGCACGCCGGTCTCGGGCTCACCGAAGAGCAGCGTTCCGATCGGCATCTGCTCGTCGACGTCGCCTCGCAGCTGGTCTGGGAGTACATCGTGCAGCGCGAGATGAGCGGCCTGCGCGATCACCGCGAAGCGCGCGAGCAGTACCGGATTCCGGACGAAGTCTGGCGCCGCATGGGCGCGACGCCGCGTCCTTCCTGATTCGTTTTCCGCCGCCGTGATCTACCTCGACTACGCCGCGACCACGCTGCTCGATGCGCGCGTGCTCGAGGCGATGATGCCGGCCTTGGTGGCCGACGGCCTGCAGGCCAACGCGGCGTCCTCGCATGCGCCGGGGTTTCGCGCGCGCGCCGCGGTGGAGCGGGCGAGGGCGCAGGTCGCCGAACTGCTCGGAGCCGAGGCGAGCGAGATCATCTTCACCTCGGGCGCCACCGAATCGAACAATCTCGCGATCAAGGGCGTGCTTGAATTTCGCGGGCTGCGCCAGGCGCATGTGGTGACCTCGCGCATCGAGCACAAATGCGTGCTCGACACCTGCCGCTACCTCGAAACCCAGGGCGCGCGCGTGACGTATCTGAAGCCCGGCGCCGACGGTGCGATCACGCCCGAGCAGGTGCTCGACGCGCTGACGCCCGACACCGCGCTGGTGTCGCTGATGTGGGTCAACAACGAGATCGGCGTGCGCAACGACATCGAGCGTCTGGCCCCGCTGCTGCGCGAGCGCGGCGTGCTGCTGCACGTCGATGCGGCGCAGGCGAGCGGACGCATCGCCATCGACCTCGCGCGAACGCCGGTCGATCTGCTGAGCGTCTCGGCGCACAAGGCCTACGGGCCCAAGGGCATCGGCGCGCTGTTCGTGCGGCGCAAGCCGCGCGCCCGGCTCGCGCCGCAGATGCACGGCGGCGGGCACGAGCAGGGCATGCGCTCGGGCACGCTGGCGACGCACCAGATCGTCGGCATGGGTGCGGCTTTCGAGATCCTGCGCCGCGAGGGCGCGGCCGAAGCCGAGCGCATCGCCGCGCTGCGCGAGCGCTTCTGGCAGGGCTTGCAGGGCCTAGACAGAATTCATCGCAACGGCGCGGGGCCGAGTGCACCGCATGTCCTCAACGTGAGCTTCGAGGGCGTGGAAGGCGAATCGCTGCGCGCGAGCCTGGCCGACCTTGCGGTGTCGAGCGGATCGGCCTGCTCGTCCGCGACCGCCGAGCCGTCCTACGTGCTACGCGCGCTGGGCCGCGACGACGAACTCGCCAACGCCTCGCTGCGGTTTTCGTTCGGGCGGTTCACGACGGCCGGGGAAGTCGACGCCGCGGCCGAGCGCGTGTGCCTGCAGGTGAAGCGCCTGCGCTCGATCTCCGCGCTTTGGAACTGAAGCCATGAGCATCGAACACGGGATCGACCCGGCCAACCCCTTCGACTATCCGCAGCCGATCTGGAGCCGCTTCGAACGTTGTGTCGGCGAAGCAGCCGAGCGTGCGGGTCGCTTCGCCGACGGAACCCCCGGCGTTGCCGAAGGCCGGGCCGGCACGCCGGCCGCCCGGTCGGTGCTCGAACTGCAACTGCGCTTCGACGGCGGACGCGTCACCGACGCGCGCTTTCGCGCCTATGGCTGCCCGAGCAGCATCGCGGTCGGCAGCTGGATCGCCGACTGGAGCATCGGTCGCAGCGCCGCCGGACTTGCGAGCCTGAACGCCCGCCAGCTGCGCGAAGTTCTTGAAATTCCCGAGGACCGGGCCCACTGTGCCCTCATGGGCGAGGACGCGATCAAAGCGCTGCTCGCCCGTCGCAGCCAAACGAGTACCGAGACATGAGCATTCAACTGACCGAGTCCGCAGCCCGCCGCATCGACGCCCAGATCGCCAAGCGCGGCAAGGGCCTGGGTCTGCGCGTCGGGGTCAAGAAGTCGGGCTGCTCGGGTTACGCCTACACGATGGACTACGCCGACGACATCGGCGCCGAAGACCAGGTCTTCGAAGCCCACGGCGCCAGGCTCGTGGTCAGGGCCGAGCACCTGCCGGTGCTCGACGGCCTGACCCTGGACTGGCAGAAGCAGGGTCTCAACGAATCGTTCAAGTTCCTGAATCCGAACGTGAAAGCCCAGTGCGGCTGCGGCGAGAGTTTCGCCGTCTGAGGCCTCAGACGCTGCCGCAACCGCCGTCGATCGCCATCGAATGGCCGGTCACGTAGGCCGCCTCGTCCGAGCACAGGTAGACCACCGCGGAGGCTACGTCGTCGACGGTTCCGGGCCGGCCCATCGGCACGCGCCCGACCACGCCGCTGACGAATTCGGGCGCCTGGCTCAGCACCTTGAGTCCGAGTCCGCCGTCGATGAGCCCCGGGCAGACCGCGTTGATGCGGATGTTCTTGCCCGCGTACGACAGCGCGGCCGACTTGGTGAGCCCGATGATGCCGTGCTTGCTCGCCGTGTAGGTCGCCGACGGGCCGCCGTGCAGCCCCCACAGCGACGAGTTGTTGACGATCACGCCGCCGCCCTGGGCGAGCATGAGCTTGAGCTCCTGCTTCATGCAGTAGTACGTGCCGGTCAGGTTGACGCGGATGCAGTCGTCCCAGAGCGCGTCGTCGGATTCGTCGAGCGGGGTGCGTCCGCCGCCGCGGCCGGCGTTGTTGAAGGCGGCGTCGAGCCGGCCGTAGTCGCGCTTGAGCCGGTCGAACAGCGCGGCGACCGAAGCCGAATCGCCGACATCGGCCGCATAGGCGTCGGCGAGGCCGCCGGCGGCGCGGATCAGCTCGGCGGTTTCGTCGGCGGCCGATTCGCGCAGGTCGCAGACCGCGATCCGATAGCCCTTGCGGGCGAAGCGCAGGGCGGTGGCGCGTCCGATATCGCCGGCCGCGCCCGTGATCAGAATGCTCGGCCGTGTGGCCATGGGGTGGTTCCTGAGTTCGGTGCGCGTCGCCCTCTCCTTGGCCCGCACATCTCGTTACAAACATGATGTCCTGTTCATGACGGCAATTGCCGCAGGTCGCTTTGACCCAATCATTGCCTGGGGACGCAAGGCCGGCAGACCCAGTGGGCGCTGCGATACCATGGCGCCATGCGCCAATACCTCGATCTCATGCGCCACGTGCTCGATCACGGGGCTTCCAAATCCGACCGCACCGGCACCGGCACGTTGTCGGTCTTCGGTCACCAGATGCGCTTCGATCTGGCCGAAGGTTTTCCGGTTCTGACCACCAAAAAGCTGCATCTGCGGTCGATCATCGTCGAACTGCTCTGGTTCCTGCGTGGCGAGACCAACATCGGCTGGCTCAAGGAACACAAGGTCTCGATCTGGGACGAATGGGCCGACGAGAACGGCGAACTCGGGCCGGTCTACGGCAAGCAGTGGCGCAGCTGGCCGGCGCCGGACGGCCGGCAGATCGACCAGATCCAGCTGCTGCTCGACCAGATCAAGGGCAACCCGGATTCGCGCCGCCTGATCGTCTCGGCCTGGAACGTCGGCGAGATCGACAAGATGGCGCTGATGCCCTGCCACGCGCTGTTCCAGTTCTACGTGGCCGACGGCAGGCTGAGCTGCCAGCTGTACCAGCGCTCGGCCGACATCTTCCTCGGCGTGCCCTTCAACATCGCGAGCTACGCGCTGCTGACGATGATGATCGCCCAGGTCTGCGGCCTGAAGCCCGGCGAATTCATCTGGACCGGCGGCGACTGCCACCTCTACAGCAACCATCTCGAACAGACCCGCCTGCAGCTCTCGCGCGAGCCGAAGCGGCTGCCGACGATGACGATCAACCCCGAGGTGCGCGACCTGTTCGCGTTCAAACTCGAGGACTTCGTGCTGTCGGATTACGACCCGCATCCGCACATCAAGGCGCCGGTCGCGGTCTGATGCGCATCGAGATCGTTGCGGCGCTCGACGAGAACAATCTGATCGGCAAGAACGGCGACCTGCCGTGGCGCCTGCCGGCGGATCTGCAGCACTTCAAGCGGCTCACACTCGGCAAGACCGTGCTGATGGGGCGCAAGACCTGGCAGTCGCTCGGCCGTCCGCTGCCGCAGCGCGAGAACTGGGTCATCACGCGCGATGCGGGTTTCGAAGCGCCCGGCGCGACGGTGTTTCCGAGTCTCGACGCCGCGCTGGCAGCGGGCGAGGACCTCGACACGATCATGGTCATCGGCGGTGCCGAGCTGTATCGGCAGACCGTCGAGCGCGCCGACGTGCTACACCTGACCCGCGTACACGCGCATGTCGAAGGCGGCGACACCTGGTTCCCACCTATTCCGCCCGGCTTCGTCGAAACCACGCGCGAGCCGCATGCGGCCGACGAGCGCCACGCCCACGCGTACAGCTTCATCACGCTCGAGCGCCGCGGCTGAGCCGACGCCTCGCCGCTGTCCGCCGCGCCGTTGTGAGCGCTTCAGCTGCGCTGCTATAAGCTCGGCCACCCACAACGACGCGCAGCATCCCACTATCCAAGGAGACGACGATGTCCGACCTCAAGGCACAGTTCGAACAGGCGCAGAAGGACGTCCGCAAGCTGACCAAGAAGCCGAGCGACAACGATCTGCTCGCGCTCTACTCGCTGTTCAAGCAGGCCACCGAAGGCGACGTCAGCGGCTCGCGTCCGGGCATGCTCAACGTCGTCGCGCGCGCCAAATACGACGCCTGGGCCAAGCTCAAGGGCACCCAGAACGATGCGGCGATCAAGCAGTACATCGCCAAGGTGGAAGAGCTGCAGAAGAAGCTCGGCTGATCAGGCTGTGCATGTGAAAAAGCCCGGCGAAAGCCGGGCTTTTTCGTTGCGCAGAGCGAGTGGCTCAGAGCTGCTGCAAACCCTGCTGGCCCGCGTAATCGCGAGCGAACTGCTTGGCCACGCGGCCCGAACGCGAAGCGCGCGACAAGGCCCAGCGCAGGGCGAGTTTTTCGCCCTCGGGGCTCAGCACTTCGACGCCGAGCATGCGCAGATGCGCGCGCACCAGATCGAGATACTGCGCCTGGTTGAACGGATGGAACGACAGCCACAGGCCGAAGCGTTCGGACAGCGAGATTTTTTCTTCCGCGCTCTCGCCCGGATGCAGCTCCTCGCCTTCCCAGCGATATTCCTCGTTCTCCTTCGTGAACTCGGGCATCAGGTGGCGGCGGTTCGAGGTCGCGTAGATCAGCACGTTCTCGGGCGCTTCCTCGACGTCGCCGTCGAGCGCGGTCTTGAGCGCGGCGAGCGAGCGATCGTTCGAGGCGACCGAGAAATCGTCGACGTAGAGAATGAAGCGCTCGGGCCGCTTGCGCAGCGGGGCGACGATGTCGGGCATCTCGATCAGATCGTGTGGCGGCACTTCGACCAGGCGCAGTCCGCGGCTGCCGAACTCGGTCAGCAGCGCCTTGACGAGCGAGGATTTGCCGGTGCCGCGCGAGCCCGTGAGCAGTACGTGATTGGCCGGCAGGCCTTCGACGAACTGGCGCGTGTTGCGCACGAGCAGCTCTTTCTGCCGATCGATGCCGAGCAGCGAATCGAGCTGCAGGCTCTGCGGAAAGGAGACCGGTTGCAGCGCTCGGGAGCGCCAGCGGTAGGCGAGGGCGTCGTTCATGGCGCGCATGATAGGCCCGAAGCGGCGGACGATGTTGCGCCCATGAGCGCCCGTCACGCGGCGAGCGTGCCCGCGTGTTTTATGCTTGCTCCATGATCGATTCATCCGCATACGACCGGGCGCTGGCCGAGCTCGGCTACTCCGCGTTTCGCGCAGGCCAGCGCGAGACCGTCGAAACGCTGTTGCAGACTCGCCGCGCCTTGCTCGTCGCCCCGACCGGCGGCGGCAAGAGCCTGTGCTACCAACTGCCCGCGCTGCTGCTCCGGGGCACCACGCTGGTGATCTCGCCGCTGATCGCGTTGATGCAGGACCAGGTCTCGGCCTTGCAGGCGCGCGGCGTCTCGGCGACCTTCTTCGCTTCGACGCTCGACGCGGCCGAATCGCGTGCCCGCCTCGATGCGCTCTCGCGCGGCGAATACAAGCTCGCCTACATCGCGCCCGAGCGGCTCGCGCTGCCGGGTTTTCGCGAGCGGCTCAAGCGGCTCGGCTGCCCGCTCGTCGCGGTCGACGAGGCGCATTGCATCAGCGAATGGGGCCATGACTTTCGCCCGGAGTACGGGCAGATCGGCGAGCTGCTCGCCGAGCTCGCGCCTCCGCACGTGCTCGCCTGCACCGCGACGGCGACGCCGATCGTGCGCGACGAAATCATCGTGCGGCTCGGCCTGCCCGCGGATACGCCGCAGCTCGTGCGCGGCTTCGCGCGGCCGAATCTGGCATTGCGCGCAGCCGAAGTCGGCGGCGCGCGCGAGCGTGCCGCGCGCGTCGATGCGCTGCTGTCCGAAGCGCTGTTCGCACCGAGCGCCGGACGCGGCGCGGCGATCATCTATTCACCGACGCGTCGCATGGCCGAGGAAGAATCCGAGCGCCTCGCCAGCGCGGGCTGGAAGGCCACGGTCTATCACGCGGGCTTGCCGGCCGATGCGCGCGCTCGCGCGCAGGCCGCGTTCACGCGCGGCGAGGCCGAGATCGTCTGCGCGACGAATGCCTTCGGCATGGGCATCGATCGCGGCGACGTGCGCGCGGTCGTGCATCTCGGGCCGCCGGGCTCGATCGAGGCCTACTACCAGGAAGTCGGCCGCGCAGGCCGTGACGGCGGCGATGCGCTGGGCCTTTTGTGCTGGACGCAGAACGATCTGCCGCTGCGCCGTCGCCTGCTCGAAGCGCCGAACGGCGATGCGCAGAGCGATCCCGAAATCGTCGAGCATCGCTGGAATCTGTTTCTCGAACTGATCCGCTGGGCCGACGGCGCCGCCTGCCGTCACGACGCGATCCTGCGCTACTTCGGCGACGAGGCCGAAACCCTGCACGGCTGCGGCCGTTGCGATATCTGCGTCGCCATCGACGCGGTCGACGAAGTGTCGGTCGAAGAAGCCACGCAGCTCGCGCGCAAGCTGCTGTCGGGCGTCGCGCGCCTGCAGAATCGCTTCGGGCTCAAGCAGGTCGTGCGCCTGCTGCACGGCGAATCCGAAGACCGGCTCGACCGCATGGGGCTCACCAAGGTGCCGACTTTCGGCATCCTGAGCGAGCGCAACCAGGACTGGATCCAGCGCGCGCTGTCGCGCTGCGTGACGGCCGGCTGGATCGGCTTTTCGGGCGATCTGCATCCGGTGGTTCGGCTCACCGACGACGGCGTCGCGATCATGCGCGGGCAGCGCGTCGCGCGCTGGTTGCCGCCGAGCGACGCGGCGAGCAGGAAGCCCAAGGAATCGCGCAGTGCACGCGCCGCGCGCGTGGCGCCGGACGAAGAGCCCTTGGACGCGATCGAGCAGCTGCTGTTCGAATCGCTGCGCGAGGTGCGGCTCGAACTCGCGAAGTCCGAAGGCGTGCCGGCCTATGTGATCGCGCACGATCGAACCTTGCGCGAGATCGCGCGCCTGCAGCCGCGCAGCCTCGACGAACTCGGTGCGGTTCCGGGCTTCGGTTCGCGCAAGCTCGAGCGCTACGGCGAGGCGTTTCTCGAAGTGCTCGAAAAGTGATTCATCAGCCGTGATCCGATGAAGCAGCCGAACGACATTCTCGAAACCGAACGCCTCGCGCTGCGTCGCTTCACGCGCGACGATCTTCCGTGGCTGACCGAACTCAACGGCGATGCCGAGGTGATGCGCTACATCGATGGCCCGATGAGTCCCGAGGCGACGCGCGACATGCTCGAAGGCCGCATCCTGCGCTACTACGACGAGCATCCGGGCCTGGGCATGTGGGTGACTTATCTGCGCGGCAGCGGCGAAATCGTCGGCTCGCACCTGCTCAATCACATTCGCGGCGAAACGCCGATCCAGGTCGGGTATCGGCTGTTCCCGCAGGCCTGGGGCAAGGGTTACGCGACCGAGATGTCGGTCGCCCTGCTCGACTACGGCTTCACCACGCTGAAGCTGCCGACGATCGTCGCGATCACCGATCTCGGCAACGTCGATTCGCAGCACGTGCTGCTCAAGTCTGGCCTGCATCGCAAGGGCGAGCGCCGCTTCGCGGCCTACAGCCAGGGCGCGCCGCTGGCCTGGTTCGAGCGCGACGCCGAGGCCTGGCTCGCGGAGCGTCGTGGCGGCGTCTAGCCTCGTTTCGGCGAGTGCGTCCGACTTAAGTCGTCTTTTCGCGCCCGACATGGGGGCTAAGATGCGGCGCATGAACACGCATACGCACGGCAGGCCCGCACTCTCCGTCCTCGATCTCGTACCGGTGTCCGAGGGCACGGCGCCGTCGGATGCGATTCGCCGCGTCGGCGACCTGGCCCGGCTCGCCGAGAAGCTCGATTACGCGCGCATCTGGTACGCCGAGCATCACGCGCTGCCGTCGGTGGCCTGTTCGGCGCCCGAGCTATTGATCGGGCATGCGGCCTCGGTGACGCAGCGCATCCGCGTCGGCTCGGGCGGCATCATGCTGCCGAACCATGCCTCGCTGCGCGTGGCCGAAAACTTCCACACCTTGCGAGCGCTGTATCCGGATCGCATTGACCTCGGCGTCGGCCGTGCGCCGGGTGGGGTGCCGAACGTGCCGCGCGCGCTGCGCGCCGCGCCGGGCGAAATGTTCGGCCAGCAGCTCGCCGAGCTGTACGCGTACTCGGCGCCGGACTGGAGCCAGGTGATGGATCCGTCGTCCGAGGTTCATGCGGTGCCGGCCGATGCGGGCCTGCCGCCGATCTGGCTGCTCGGATCGAGCGGCGCGTCGGCGCGCATGGCGGGCGCCGCGGGCCTCGGCTATGCGTTCGCGACGCACTTCAGCCCGACGCCGGCCGCGCCGGCGATGCGCACGTATCGCGACAGCTTCCAGCCATCGGACGAGCATTTCGCCGCGCCGCACGCGATTCTCTGCGTGGCGGTGATCTGCGCTCCGACCGACGAAGAAGCGCGCTATCTGGCCGGCAGCATGGAGCTGGCCTGGGTACGCATGCAGTCCAACCAGTTCCCGCCGCTGCCGAGCCCGGAGACCGCGGCCGCGTATCAGTACGGCTACGAGAGCGAGGCGCTCGAACGCTTTCGCAAGCTCGCGGTGATCGGCTCGCCGGCGACCGTGCGCGAGCGCCTGCTCGAGCTCGCGCGCGACAACCAGGCCGACGAACTCATGCTGATCACCAACGTCTGGGATCACGCGCTGCGGCTGCGCTCGTACGAACTCGTCGCCGAGGCGATGAGCGCCTGATCGACTCGGCGCCACAACGAAAAAGCCCCCGTTTCTGCGGGGGCTTTTTCGTTGTGCTTACGCGAGCTTCTTGTGCCGGTTGCGGCGGTTCACGCCGGGCTCGGCGCCGTAGCGGCGGCGGAAGTCGTCTTCGTACTCGCGGTAATTGCCTTCGAGGAACACGATCTCGCCCGAATCTTCGAACGCGAGGATGTGCGTGGCGACGCGATCGAGGAACCAGCGATCGTGCGAGATCACGAGTGCGCAGCCCGGGAAATCGAGCAGCGCGTCTTCGAGGGCGCGCAGGGTTTCGACGTCGAGGTCGTTGGTCGGTTCGTCGAGCAGCAGGGTGTTGCCGCCGGACAGCAGCAGCTTGGCGAGATGCACGCGATTGCGTTCACCGCCCGACAGGTCGCCGATGCGCTTGCCCTGGCTCTCGCCCTTGAAGTTGAAGCGGCCGATGTAGGCGCGGCTCGGCATTTCGAAGCTGCCGGCGCGGATGATGTCGTTGCCGCCCGAGATTTCCTGGAACACGGTCTTGGAGGCATCGAGCGCGTCGCGGCTCTGGTCGACGTAGGCGAGCTTCACGGTTTCGCCGATTGTGATCGTGCCTTCGTCGGGCTGCTCCTGGTTCAGCAGCATGCGGAACAGCGTGGTCTTGCCGCGGCCGTTGGCGCCGATGATGCCGACGATGGCGCCGCGCGGCACGCTGAAGTTGAGGCCCCTGTATAGCCAGCGATCGCCGTACTTCTTGCCGACGTTGCTGACCTCCAGCACCTTGTCACCGAGACGCGGTCCGGGCGGAATGTAGAGCTCCTTGGTTTCGGAGCGCTTCTGGAACTCCTGGCTCGCCAGTTCCTCGTACGCAGCAACGCGCGCCTTGCTCTTGGACTGGCGGCCCTTGGGGTTCTTGCGCACCCACTCGAGCTCTTCCTTCATCGCCTTGGCGTGAGCGTCTTCCTGCTTCTGTTCGGTGGCCAGGCGCTTTTCCTTGGTCTCGAGCCAGGTCGTGTAGTTGCCCTGGTACGGAATGCCGTGGCCGCGGTCGAGCTCGAGGATCCAGCCGGCAACGTTGTCGAGGAAGTAGCGATCGTGGGTGACCGCGATGATCGTGCCCGGGAAATCCTTGAGGAACTTTTCGAGCCAGGCCACCGATTCCGCATCGAGATGGTTGGTCGGCTCGTCGAGCAGGATCATGTCCGGCTTGCTGAGCAGCAGGCGGCACAGCGCGACGCGACGGCGTTCGCCACCCGAGAGCTTGGTGACGTCGGCGTCCCAGGGCGGCAGGTTCAGCGCCTCGGCGGCCTTGTCGAGGATCACGTCGATGTTCTCGGCGTCGGCGGCCGCGATCTTCGCTTCGAGGTCGGCCTGCTTGGCGGCCAGCTTGTCGAAATCCGCGTTCTCTTCGCCGTAGGCGGCGTAGACCGCATCGAGATCGCTCTTGAGCTTGAGGATGTCGGACAGCGCCTCTTCGACGTTCTCGCGGACGTTCTTGGACGGATCGAGCTGCGGCTCCTGCTGCAGGTAGCCGACCTTGAGGCCCGGCATCGGCCGCGCCTCGCCGTGAAACTCCTTGTCGACGCCCGCCATGATGCGCAGCAGGGTCGATTTGCCCGCGCCGTTGTAGCCGAGCACGCCGATCTTGGCGCCCGGGAAGAACGACAGCGAAATGTCGCGCAGGATTTCCTTCTTCGGCGGGACGGTCTTGCCCACCTTGTTCATCGTGTAAACGTATTGGCTCATGGAAGCGGCTTGCTGATTCGGAAAATGGGAAAGGGCCTGATTAGGCCGCCGCGCTAGCGGACATCGGCAGGGGCGCTGACTCAGCCGGCCCCTAAGAGAGCGAATTATCCGTGAGCGACGGGCCTCTGTCATGCACGGCGGGAAATCCAGTGCAGTCTGCGACTCGCCGATCCGGCTACCCGCTGCATACGCGAGGCAACGACACGATCTGTCGCTCGCTACGCCGATCCGCCCGCTGCAGGCAGATTGACGAAGACGGTGCGGGGCTTGTCGGCCGGCGTACGTTGCAGGCCGGCACGCAGCGCTCCCACGGCGCCGAGTTCCCTAAAAAGATGGCGCCACCAGAGCCGGTCGCGGGTCGCAAGTTGCCGGGCGAAGGTCAGGAGTTCGGGATCGTCGCGCACCGCTTCGAAGGTCCGCTGCAGATCGGCCTTCCGCAGCATCAGGCGGTAGTCGGCTTGCTTCAAAACCCAGGCCGCACCCAGCAGTCCGAGCCAGTGGCGTAGTTGTCCGCCCTGCCGGCAAAGCCGGCGCATACGCTGCAAGTCAAGCAGCCTGCCGCCTTGCTTCGACAGCTTCTTGTTGCTGCGATCGCGTTGCAGCACCTTGATCATCTTGTGCACACCGAAGGAAAAGCATTCGAAGTCGGAGGCGATTTCACCGTGATTGATGAACGGCAGGGCACTGCCGCCGCACCAGCTGGCTTTTGCGTCGATGGGCGAGGGATCTACGAACAGGCGGTCTTTGGCCGGCGCCCAGCGTACTCCGCTGCGATACAGCGAAACGCCGCGAATTTCCTGTTCGGTGAAGTGATCGTAGACGGGGAACAGAAAGTGCCGGATCTGCGGATAGCGAGCGATGCCGGCCACCACCTCGGCTAGGGCGCTGTCTCTCCTGAAGGTCATGTCGGCGTCCACCTTCAGGAACAGCTCGTAGTCCTGCGCCCGTTCCATCACCTGGGCGTAGAGCGCCTCGTGGGCTTCCTGGTTGCCGAGTCCCTCGATGACGACGTGATCGGCGCAATAACTTTGCCGGGCGATCTGCTCACGCAAATGCGGCAGAGCGGCCTCGCCGGTTGAAAGTGTCAGGATCAGCAGGCGCGGCGATTCGAGCACATTGGAGGCATTCATCTGACGGTGTGATTCGGGCGATAAAGGTTCGATCGATTATGACCTGAGCGCCCACGTCGGACCCGCCTTGCAGACACCGCCATGGTTAAATAGCCGCGAGGCCATCGTTTTCCGTTCCCATCCATTGGTTTGACAATGTCTGATCGCTCGTCGAGGTCTTCGGCTGCGTCCCATTTTCCGTGTCGGGTTTCGTGTCCGCCTCGTGGGGTCGCCCGGTGAGTGCGCCCCTGCGTTCGCTGGTCTACGTTTCGAAGTCACGGCTACCGTCCGCGGAAGCCAATGCGGTGCATGTTGCGCTGATGTGCGATGCCTTCGCCGCCCTCGTTCCGGAGGTTCGGCTGCGCGCGCGCAAGGGGCGAGGGGACGCCGTTTCCCACTACCGCCTGACCCGGGATAACCTGCAACTGGATTTCGAATCGAAGTCCTCCCACCTGTTGTGGATGGCGGGGCGTTTTCTCGGGCGCCTGCTCGCCCGGCGAGCCGATGCGATCTACTACGGACGCCGGCTGACGGCATTGGCGCAACTGGCGCGCTGGGGCTACCCCGTTGCGGTGGAACTGCATAAGCCGCCGCGCAAAGCCGCGCATCAGCGCGATCTCGAAGACTTGATTCGCGCTCCCGGTTTCTGCGGTCTCGTGGTCATCTCTGAGCGCCTGCGGCAGGAAATGCTGAGGCTGCTGCCCGGCGTTTCGCCGGACCGGGTGCTGGTGGCACACGATGGCTTCCGCGCGGACCGTGTCCACGAGCCGGTGCTACACGAGCGTCCGCGGCCGCAGGCGGTTTACTGCGGCAGCATGTATGCCGGCAAAGGCGCCGATGCGGTGGTTGATGCCGCCGGAGCCTGCCCCGGTGTGGATTTCTGCCTGATCGGTGGAACGCCTGCGCAAGTGGAGGCTTTGCAGGTGCGGGCGCCGGCCAACATCCGTTTCCTGGGCCATTTGCAGCATTCCGAAGTGCTCGAGCTGTTGCCCGAGTTCGACTTCGCTCTCGCGCCTTACGGCCGCGTGGTTCGCGGCGTGAGAACACCGGATAATGCGAGCTTGGCCGACTGGATGTCGCCGCTGAAGGTTTTCGAGTACGCGGCGGCGGGCTTGCCGATCGTGACCTCGGATCTGCCGGTGCTTCGCGAACTGCTGTCGCCTCAGGTGAGCGCGCTGATGGTGACGCCGGACGACAAGGCCGAGCTGGTCTCCGCAATCAACCGGATGGCGGCCGAGCCCGGGATGAGACTCTTGCTTGCCAGGAATGCGCAGGCGATGCTGGCCGGATATTCCTGGCAGCAGCGCGCCGGGCATTTGCTGGCGTTTCTCGAGTCCGAGAGAGTGCGCGGAGCTTGATCGCCGACGCTAAATACTTCGTCCGCGTCGTGATTAGACGCTGGCGGCTTGTGGTGCCGGCTTTACCCGCTGCCCATGGCTCAGCTGGATGACCTGATCGGACACGCCGAGCCAGGCCGGATGATGGGTCACCGAGATCACGGTGATGCCCTGCTCACGGACCAGGTTCACCACGTTGGCGATGATCATCGCCTCGGTCTGCGGATCGAGCGCGCTGGTGGCTTCGTCGAGGATCAGCAGTCTCGGTTTGTGCAGCAGGGCGCGGGCCAGGGCGATGCGCTGGCGCTGGCCGCCGGAGAGCGCCGAGCCGCGTTCTCCGACCACGGTGTGAACGCCTTCGGGCAGGCCTCTGATGAAGTCCAGCGCGTCGGCCGCCTTGAGCGCAGCGAGAACGTCGTCCTCGTTGAAGCGGGGTTCGCCGAGCGTGATGTTGGCCGCGATGGATTCGTGGAACAGCATGAGTTCCTGCGGCACGTAGCCGATCTGCGAGCGCCATTGCAGCAGGTCGATGTCGGCCAGCGGCTGGTCGTCTACGTAGACCTCGCCCGATTGTGGACGATGGAAGCCCAGCAGCACATCGAGCAGCGTGGTCTTGCCGGCGCCGGACGATCCGGTGACCGACAACAGCGTGCCGACCGGAATGCGCAGATCCAGCGAGCGCAGGATCGGATTATCGTCGTAGCTGAAGCTCACGGCGCGGAAATCGATCTGGTGCGACAGCGTCGGCGCCTCGCGGCCCTCGCGGCTTTCCTGTTGCAGCCGGGCCTCGGCGACGGCTTCTTCCACCGTGACCAGGCCGTTCTGGTTGGCGTAGAAGTTTTGCAATTCCTGTTGGCTCTTGCCGATGACGACGACGGTCTTGATCAGCAGCAGGCTCATGACGATGACTTCCGCCACCGGCATCTGGAAGCGCGTCAGCGCCATGAAGATGCCGAGCGCCAAGCACAGGGCCAGGATCGGCTCTTGCAGCGCCTTGTTCACGGTCTTGGCGAAAGACTGCCGGCGATAGGTGCGCTTGATCTCCTTGAGATCGCGATCGAACAGCTGCGAGAAGCGGCCCTGCCGCGACATCGCCTTCATCGGCTTGATACCGATTAGCACGTCGGTCAGGCGCGACAGAATCGAGCGCAGCAGAGCCGACTGGCGGCGGGCTGCGCGCTTGGAAATCATCAGTAGGCGCGCCAGCGTCACCAACATGATGGTCGAGACCAGGATGGTGAAGCAGGCCAGCTTCCACGACACCAGCGCGGCCACGCCCAGATACACCACGGTCTGTGCCATCTGCGACAGCATCTGCATGGCGGCCATGTAGGCTTCGCCGGCGGCGGTGGCCTCGCCGCCGAGCACGGCCGAGAAGCGGCCCACCGGCTGGCGCACGTAATAGCTCCAGCGTGCATTGATGAGCGCATCCACCAGCGCGACGCGCAGCTTGGCCGCGACCGTCGCCACCGTATTGCTGACCAGGCGCATGGTAGCGACCATCAGCAATGCCTTGATCAGGGTTCCACCGACGACGAAGCCCAGCAGCACCAAGGGGTCGGGGGGAATATGCAGCCGCTTCAGCACGTTCAGGATCATCGTGCTCATGGCGCTGGCTTTGGCCGGTTCGTCGCCGAGTACCGACATCAGCGGCAGCAGAGTGGCGATGCCGAAGCCGTCCGCCAGGCTGGCGATGATCACGCAGAGGGCGACCAGCAGGCTGCGGCGGGTCGAAATCAGACTCGAGAAGCGCAGGAACGGAATGCGGGTGAAGAAGGGGCGGGCGGCGGGTTCGGTCATGGCGGTAAGCGCGAAAGGCAGCGCAACCTTACCCGATTGAGGCGGCAATTGAGGCAGCGATTGAGCCGACGGCCGAGTCGGGCCCGGTTTTCGCGCACGGCGCGGCCCGGTCGCAGCCAGTAAACTCGCCCGCTTGGCAATCCCGTGGCGGCAAAGCCCTGAAGATCCATGTTGATCGACCGAAACCTGAGGCAGTACACCACCCGCGACACCGCTTCGATCCAGGAGGTCGCGCAGCTGATCGCGCAGAAAAAGGGTCGCATCGCGCTGGTGGTGGATCAGAACGGCGTGCTGCTCGGCACTATCTCCAACGGTGACCTGATTCGCTGGCTCGGAGCCGGCAGTCCCCGGGGTTCGCAGACCACTGCCTTGTCCATCGCCAACCGGGTATTCAAATCGGTCGGGCCGGACGATTCGCGCGACCGCATCGCCGCCCTGCTCGAAGATGTGCTGTACGTGCCGATCCTCGATGCGCGCGGTCGCCTGGAGGCCGTCGCCCGGCATCGGGTGGCGGCCGAAGGCGTGGTGCTCGACAACCGCCGGATCGCGCGCGACGCCCCGGTGTTCACGATCGCGGAGATCGGCAACAACCATAACGGCAGCCTCGAACTGGCCCTGCGCCTGATCGACGCCGCGGCCGATGCCGGCGCCGATTGCGCCAAGTTCCAGATGCGCGACATGGAGACACTCTATGGCGGCGCCAGCGACGGCCGCGGCGCGAGCGAGAACCTCGGCACCGAATACGTGCTCGACCTGCTGGCGCGCTACCAGTTGTCGACCGACGACCTGTTCCGCTGCTTCGATCATTCCCGCAAGCGCGGCCTGGTTCCGCTGTGCACGCCCTGGGACGAGTCGAGCATGGAGAAGCTCGATCGCTACGGCCTGCCGGCCTTCAAGATCGCCTCGGCGGATTTCACCAATCACGGCTTCCTGAAATCGCTCGGCAGCCTCGGCAAGCCGCTGATCTGCTCCACCGGCATGACCACCGAGCAGGAAATCCGCCAGAGCGCCGATCTGCTGCAGCGCTGCGGGGCGCCGTACGTGCTGCTGCATTGCAATTCCACCTATCCGGCGCCGTTCCGCGATGTGAACCTGAGCTACCTGCGGCGGCTCGAGCAGATCGGACAATGCACGGTCGGCTACTCCGGCCACGAGCGCGACATCTTCGTCTCGATCGCGGCGGTTTCGCTGGGCGCCCGGGTGATCGAGAAGCACCTGACCTTCGATCGCGGCATGGAAGGCAACGACCATCGCGTCAGCCTGCTGCCGGACGAATTCGCACGCATGGTCGAAGGCATTCGCCAGGTGGAAGACGCCGTCGGCAGCGATGCCCCGCGACGCATTTCGCAGGGCGAGATGATGAACCGCGTCACCTTGGCCAAATCGGTGTTCGCCAACGTCGACATCAAGGCCGGCCAGGTGATCGAGGAAAGCATGCTCGAGGTGCGCAGCCCCGGTCGCGGGCTGCAACCCAACCGCAAGCTGGAGCTGATCGGCAAGCGGCTGACGCGGACCGTGCGCTCGGGCACGCCGTTCTTCGCTTCCGACCTCGATGGCCGCGCGACGCGCCAGGGCGATGGCAAGCGGAGCTATCGTTTCCACCGGCCCTGGGGCCTGCCGGTCCGGCATCACGACTACGCCAAGCTGCTCGAAGCCAGCGCGCCGGATTTCGTGGAATTCCATCTGAGCTATCGCGACCTCGAACTCGAAGACGAACGCTTCTTCTCGGGTCGACAGCCGCTGAACCTGGTGGTGCATGCGCCGGAGCTGTTCGCGGGCGATCACGTGCTGGACCTGTGCTCGCCGGACGAGGCCTACCGCCAGCATTCGGTGCGCGAAATGCGGCGCGTGATCGCCAAGACGCATTCGCTGCGGCGATATTTCGAGACGTCGGGCCCGACCGGCATCGTCACCAACGTCGGCGGTTTTTCGCTCGACCGGCCGCTGACTCCGTCCGAGCGCCAGCAGCGGCGCGAGACGCTCAAGCGCAGCCTCGCCGAACTGGACACCGCCGACGTCGAGATCTGGCCGCAGACCATGCCGCCCTATCCCTGGCATTTCGGCGGCCAGCGCTTCCACAACCTGTTCGTGGAGGCCGAGGAAATCGATGTGCTGTGCAGCGAGCTCAAGCTCGGCCTGTGCTTCGACATTTCGCACTCCAAACTCGCCTGCAACCTGCTCAAGCATTCATTCGAGGATTTCACCACGATCGTCGGCCGCCACACGCGGCATCTGCACGTGGCCGATGCGGCGGGCATGGACGGCGAGGGCCTGCAGATCGGCGAGGGCGAGATCGACTTCAAGTCCTTCTATCGCCGCCTCGACCAGATCGCGCCGCAGGCATCGTTCCTGCCCGAAATCTGGCAGGGGCACGAGAACGACGGCGAAGGCTTCTGGATCGCGCTGGATCGCCTGCAGCAGAGCGTGACACCGCCAACGTAGGCGACCGGGTTAGGTACGCGCGAGCGCCTAACCCATCGTCACGTTCAAGCCGGGCGCGACTTCTCGATCAGGCGCTCGATGGTGACCCAGTCTTCCGGTTCGTCGATTTCGGCCGCGCTGTCGGCGGCCATTTCGTGCACCACGATCTTGCCGCCCAGCCGGCAGCGCCCACTTTCCAGCACCGCGCGGCTCGAAAAGTAGAACGCCCCGTTTTCCATCAGCGTGCCGGCCCAGTCCTGGCGACGCGGCCGCTTGAGCGGGTCGTAGTTCAGCGCCCGGCCGTCGTCGGTCCAGAAGAAACGATGCGTGCGCACCGCGGTGACCAGCGAATCGGCCCGCTGTTCATCAAAACGCTGCTGCGCGCGCCGGAAATCTTCGACACGGGTCAGCGGCGAAGTCGCCTGGATCGTGCACAGCACGTCGAAGTCCACGGCGGCGGCGAATTCCAGCAGCGCGCTTTCGGTGGAGGCGGCGTCGGTGCAGGTCTCCGCGCCGCGACGGAACAGCTTCACCTTCGGCCCGAATTCCTGCTCCACCGAGCGCCGGATGTCGTCGCTGTCGGTGCCGACCCAGATTTCATCGAAACAGCCGCTGTCGATCGCCGCGCCGAGCGACCAGGCGAACAGCGGCCGGCCGGCCAGCGGGCGGATGTTCTTGCCCGGGATCGATTTGGAGCCGCCGCGCAGCGGCATGTAGGCCAGCCAGCGCATTTCAGGCTCCTGCCGTGGCCGGCTCGAGCCGCGCTTCGAGCTTGGCCAGGAAGGCGAGGGCGTCGTCGTGCCATTTCTCGTCGACCGCGAGATCGGACAGGGCGCCGGATTGCAGCGCCTGGTCCCAGCGCACCGGGCTCGGGAGCAGGCACAAGGTCGCGGTCAGCCGTGGGCCTCGAGTCGGGCTGATGCCCCGATGCAGCGCCCGTGAGGGCTGGAACAGCACCGCTTCACCGGCTTCGCGCTCACGCAGTTCGGTGACCAGTGGACGGCCGGCGAGACGCGCGAGCTGCCCGGTATCGCCGGTGCGGGTTCGGGTCTTGTTGAAGACGTAGCCGCGCTCGGCGACCGCCAGGGTGCTGGCGATGTCCATGAACTCGGTATTGCCGCCGTGCTGCGCGGTCGGGTTCAGATAGACGATCAGCTTGAGGTGCCGGCTCGGGCCCTTGTCGCAATGCCAGCGAAACGAGACCGACTCCTGCTCGGGTGCCGCGCGCGTCAGCGAGAACGCGGCCCAGTGGACCAGGTATTCGCTGCCGAAAAAGCCCGCGACGGCCTGGTCGACCGGGCCCCGCAGAATCTGGTCGAGCAGGGCTTTCAAGCGGGCGTCGCTGAGCTTGAAGCCTTCCAGATGCCGGCTGTTCTTCTTGAGCAGCTGCGGGTGGCCGGCCTCGAGTTCGGCGATGCAGGCGGCGGCCGCGTCGGCGCTCAGGGCCCGCAGATACCGGAAGCCGCACTGTTCGAGTTCGGCATCGGCCGCCGGGGCTGGCGAACGGCCGAAGGCGGCGCGGCAGCGGGCGAGGTAGGCGTCGTAGTGGCGCTGCTCGTCGAAGGCGCGCCAGGTGTCGGTCGCGCGCCGGGCATCCTGCGCGCGCCTGTAGGACGGGCTCAGCAGCGCCAGCAGGCGGGACGAAAGGCTTGACGGAAAATTCATTGTCCGGCGCGAGGTGTGGCGAACACCTCGAACAGATGCTCGCTGCGTGTGCGCACGCCGACCGAGCCGAAGCGGCCCAGTGTGCGGCCGAGTTTTTCGATCCGTCGCGCGACGTCGTCGGTGGACAGGCGCGGGAAGCGGTGATCGTGATAGTTGCCGGGTTTTTCGTGCTTGCGCCGCTTCGCCAGCGAGCGCAAACGCGTGTGCAGCCAGGCGCGCAGGCGCACCGGTAGCGGCGGTAGCGGCAGGCTGCCTTCGCGACGATAAATGGCATCGAGCTGATCGAGGATGCGCTCGCAGGCGAGCCGGCCCGAGCGGGCGGTGATGTAGTGTCCGATCAGAGCGTCGCGCTCGGCGCTCGTCCTCGCTGCCTCCTGGTTTTCGATGATGTCCTTGAGGCTCGCGATCAATTCGTCGAGCGTGTGGCATTGCACGCTCAGGCGATTCGGCAGTCCCTGGAAATCGAGGTCGTATTCGGTATTGAAGGTCTTGAGATAGGTCACCGACGGCACGCCCATGGCGTAGCTCTCGATCGCCGTGGTGCAGCCGTTGTGCACCAGGGCGCGGCAGGCCAGCAGCCAGGGCAGCACGTTGCCCTGGTGCGAAACGACGATGCGGCTGCAGCGGCGGGCGAGTTCCTGGTAGATGGCGTGGTTTTCACTCGGATGTGGCCGCAGTACCAGCGTCACGCCCGGCAGCGCCTGCTCCAGCGCCGGCATCATGGCGAGGAAGTCGTCGAGGATGGATTGCTTGTGCGCGAGCAGGCCCTCGGCGAACGCGCGCGGCATGCCCTTGCCGGCCTGGCCCATCGGCGGCGGCCTGGTCGGGTCCGTCGACGGCGCGAACAGACCCAGACCGGGCTGGAACGGGTTGACGTCCGTGAAGTTGGTGTTGATCAGCAGAAAGTCGCCGTACTGGTGCTTCAGCGCGCGGACGTCGTCGTCGAAGTAGGCCCGCAGTTCGGGGCGCAGCATGTCGCCGCGCGGATTGCCGGTCAGGTGCATCGGCATGCCCTTGGGCAGATGCGGATAGCCTGCCAGCAGCTCACGGTTTTCCTCGCCCCACGCGAAAATGTGCGAGACGTAGGGCAGGGTGCCGGGCGACAGCCGCAGTGGATAGAACACTTCCGGTGGCGGATGCACCAGCGCCTCTTCTTCCCAGGCGATGATGTCGTGGCCGAGCTCACGGATCAGCCGGAACATCAGCTTGCTGAGGCCACGCATGCTCTTGGCGGCATAGACGCCGCGCGGCAGCTCCGCCATCGCGAAATGCACGTAGGCGCGCGAGCCGATGACGACCCGATACCCGCGTTCCACCGCGCAACAGGCGAGCAGCAGCTTGGCGTCCATTTCGCGCACCTGGCTTTCCACCGGAATGATCAACAGCGGAGCGTCAGGCATGTAAGGGCTCGCGAAGCGGGGAGGGGAGGCGCGGTTCCGTGAAACCAGCCTGGACGCCGCGCGGAGCAGCGTCGGGCCATGCCAAGGAGCTGCCGCGCAGGCTCGGTGAACTGCTCTGCGACATGACTACGGCTGGCCCCTTTCGGGAGCCGGTTGCCGCAGTGTGGTCCAGTGCCGGTCGAGTGCTTCGAAAACGTCGTCGTCCCGCGTGATGACGGCGAGTTCGTGATTCAGCCAATACGCCTGCGCCGTCCAGTTGAAGCTGCCGAACACGGCATGGCGTCCCTCTGAGTTCTCCAGCAATACGAACTTCAGGTGCATGGGCACATTGGCATCGGCGCCAAGCCGCGTGAAGGCGATGCCCTCGCGGGCGAGCTGCAGTTCCACGGCCCGCGGCACGCGCCGTTCGGTATGTTCGGCGGCGATTTCGATCTTCGCGCCGCGCCGCGCGAGGCGCCTCAGGCAGGCAACCGAAGCCCGATTGCTGATATGCGAGGCCGCGATCCTCACCCGGCTGCCGGCGCCATAGCGCTTCAGCAGTCGCTCGACCGGGTGAGCGCCGAAACGAGGCCAGAAATGCAGCTGCGTATCGCCGATGTCGCAATCCCGCACCGCCCGAGGCCCAAGGCCCAAGGGAAGCCACGGACCGTTGCGATGCAGCGAGCGCGCATGTTCGAGGAGGCAGTGCACGAGCCGTGGATCGCGGATTTCCACCAGCAGGTTGTGAGCGACGCGGTGGTCGCCGATCTCCGAGACGATGTCCGGAAATTCTTCGGGGCTGTCCGCCGACGGATTGAACGAGCCGACGAAAGCCGTCGGCACCGGATGGGAGAAGCAATAGATTTTCTCGTGCAGCCGCTGCTTGAACATCTGCAAGGGTCGCAGTCCGGCGCCAAGCGCTTCGGGGGCGGAGAGACGGTCGATCACCGCCCGATTGGCTTGTGCCGCGCGCGGGCGGGCTTCCATCGTCACCGCCACCTGCACGCCGCGCGCCCGAGCGCTCGCCAGGTCGCTTGCCAACGGGCGATCACGAAAATAGTAGGTGACCCAGTCGATACTTCCGGAGACAGGTGTGGCGGCCACCCGCGCGGATAGCAGATCACGTAGTGCGCCTGGGCGGTCTGGTCCGCCGAAATGAACTTTGAAGGAAGGCAGAGGCATCGCGTAGGGCTTCGGCCGGATCGTGCTCGGGAGTTGAATATTAACGATAGTCGTTCGGCCGATGGCGAGTGATTGCTGCATCGGGAGGCCGCATCCGCAAGAACGGTCGCCCGGGGCATCCCGGTGATCGGCGATTTTTACGCCTGCGCACGGCTTCCACACCGGCTAAAATCGCGCCGAACCTACCCTGTCTGCGGCCGTTGGCCGTCATGCCTGACGATCCGAACTTCATGACCACGCCCGCGCAGGCTTCGGGAGCCTCACTACCTGACTACGGCGCCGAAGGCGACAATCTGGTCCATGCGCTGCATCGCGCGGCCACTGCCACGACGGGTTTTTACTTCTATTCCGGGCGCGGCGAGCTCACCGAAGCGCTGCCGTATTCGCGCCTGCTCGAACAGTCGCGCTGCCTGGCCGGGCGGCTGCTGTCGACCGGCCTGAAGCACGGCGATCGCGTCGGCCTGCTCGCCGATACCGATGGCGATTTCGTGCGCGCCTTCTTCGCCTGCCAGATGGCCGGGCTGGTGCCGGCGCCGCTGCCGCTGCCGGTCGCGCTCGGCGGCAAGCAGACCTATCTCGAACACATCCGCCGCATGCTCGAAAGCATCGGCGCGAGCGCGGTGGTCACGCCGGATTCGTTCGAAAGCTGGATGAGCGAAGCGTCCGGTGGCATGGAGCTCGCCTTCCTCGGCGGCGTCAGCAAGCTCATGCGCATCGAGGCCCCGGAGATCGAGTTGCCGGCGCCCTCGGGCGACGATCTGGCCTACCTGCAGTTTTCGTCCGGCAGCACGCGCTTTCCGCATGCGATCGCGGTGACGCACCGGGCGGTGATGGCCAACCTGCGCGCGATCGGCCAGCACGGCCTGAAAGTCACCGAACGCGATCGTTTCGCCGCCTGGCTGCCGTTCTATCACGACATGGGACTGGTCGGATTCGTGCTGACGCCGATGGCCTGCGGGGTCTCGGTCGACCTCATGGCGACGCGCGATTTCGCCCGCCGCCCGCTGACCTGGCTGCAGCTGATTTCGAGCCATGGGGCGACGATTTCGTACAGCCCGAGCTTCGGCTACGAGCTCTGCGCGCGCCGGGTCGAAAACGGCGTGCCGAACGGGCTCGACCTGTCGCGCTGGCGCGCTGCCGGCATCGGCGGCGACATGGTGCGTCCGGGGCCGCTGCGTCGCTTCGCCGAGGCTTTCGCGGGCTCGGGCTTCAAGGCCCAGGCCTTCGTGCCGAGCTACGGCATGGCCGAGGCCGCGCTGGCGCTGTCGTTCACCCCGCTCGACCGCGGCCTGCGCCTCGATGCGCTCGACTGCGATGCGCTCGAAAGCCGGCATCAGGCGGTCGCGGCGTCGGCGCGGACCTCGCGCCAGCGCGAATTCGTGCGCTGCGGGCCGATCCTGCCCGAGCATGCGGTCGAGGTGCGCGACGAGCAGGGCCAGGTGCTGCCCGAAGGCGGCGTCGGCCTGATCTTCGTGAGCGGCCCGAGCCTCATGAAGGCCTATTTCAACGAGCCGGAGGCCACCGCGCGCACCATTAGCGACGACGGCTGGCTCGATACCGGCGACATCGGCTATCTGGTCGACGGCGAGATCGTCATCACCGGCCGGGCCAAGGACCTGATCATCATCAACGGCCGCAACATCCGCCCGCAGGATCTCGAGTGGAGCGCCGAGGGCGAGGTCGACGGCCTGCGCAGCGGTGACGTCGCCGCCTTCGCGGTCGACGACGCCGAGGGCGAGAGCGTGGTGGTGCTGGTCGAATCGCGGCTCGTCGATGCGGCCGCCCGCGAGGTGCTCTGCAATGCCGTCGCCGGCGTGCTGCGCACGCGCCACGGCGTCGAGACGCGCGTGGTGATCGTGCCGCCGCGGTCGCTGCCGCAAACCTCCTCGGGCAAGCTCAGCCGCGCCAAGGCCAAGGCCTTGTTCCTGTCCGCCCAGTTCGAATCGGGCTCCCGTCCCGCCGCCGAGCCCGCCAGTGCCGGCTGATCGCGGCGTCGTCGCGATCACCGGTTCCACCGGCTTCATCGGTCGCCACCTGGTTCCGCTGCTCGCGGCCGAGGGCTGGCGTCCGCGCCTGCTGATCCGCCGCGACCCGGCCGACGTGCAATGGGGCGGGCTCACCGTCGAGGTGGTGCAGGGCGATCTGGCCGACGCGCAGGCGCTCGCCCGGCTCACGAGCGGGGCCAGCGCGGTCGTCCATCTCGCCGGCCTCATCAAGGCCACCAGCGAAGCCGAATTCATGCGCGCCAACCACGAGGGCACGCGCAAGCTGGCCGAGGCGCTGCTTACCCATGCCCCACGGGCGCACTGCCTGCTGGTCTCGAGCCTCGCGGCGCGGCACCCGGAGCTTTCGCACTACGCCGCGAGCAAGCGCGCGGCCGAAGAAGTGGCGCAGGAGCGACTCGGCGATCGCCTGAGCATCGTGCGGCCGCCGGCCGTGTTCGGACCGGGCGATCGCGAGACGCTGGCCTTCTTCAAGATGGTGTCCTCGGGTTTCATTCCGCTGATCGGCGGTCCAAAGGCGCGATCGGCGGTCGTTCACGTCGAGGACTTGTGCAAGGCTTTCTTGCGCGTGCTCGATGGGGAACCGACGCGCTCCGTAGGGGTCATTACCGACGAGCGCCCGCAGGGTTACAGCTGGGAAGAAATTCTGAGCATGGCGGCGCGGGTTCAAGGCATCGAGCCGCGCGCGAAGCTGCAGTTGCCGAAAGTCCTGTTGCGCACGGTGGCGGGCTTCGGTGACCTCAAAGCCCGTTTCGGCGACGCTTCGATGCTGACCTCGGAGAAGCTGCGCGAGCTGCTGCACGAGGACTGGGCGGTGCCGCCGGAGCAGCGGCTGGTACCTCCGGGCTGGGTGCCGGCCTACGATTTGCAGTCGGGATTCGAGAGTGCCGTACGCTTTTACCGACAAAGCGGATGGTTGTCCCAGAAGGTGACGTAAGCGTTCCCCCTTACGTTAGTATTTGTTGCCACCACGTTACAGCGCTAAAGTGCGCTGTCCGGCCGGGATGCCGGATCACCACAACCCGAATCGAATGACTTCATCTTCCATCGACGTACGAGCCCAGGTGTTGGAGGCGCTACGCGTCGCAGTCAACCGCCCGGTCGAGATCGACGGCCACACGCAGATCGTGCAAGACCTCGGTCTGGACTCGCTGGCCGTCATGAACCTGATGCTGGCGATCGAGGACAGCTTCGATATTTCCATTCCGCTCAATCGGGTAGCGGAAATCGTGACGGTGGACGACCTCGTCCATGCGGTCGAGACTCTGGCCTGATCGGCCGTCGTGAAAGCGAGTAAACAGCGGGCATGAGCATTCTCTCCAAGTTTGATGCGTTGGCGCGGACCTTTGAAAAACTGGGACCGCCGGACGCCAATCCACTTCGAGTCACCTTCGACAAGATCAACTCGTCAACCGAAGGCGTAGTCAACGGCAAGACGACGATCCTGCTGGGCACCAACAACTACCTGGGCCTGACCTTCGATGCCGACTGCATCGAGGAGTCGGTGTCCGCGGTGCGCCGTTTTGGCACCGGCACCACGGGTTCGCGCGTGGCCAACGGCAGCTATGCCGGCCATCGCGATCTCGAGAAGAAGCTCGCCGAATACTTTGGCCGCAAGCACGGCATGGTGTTCAGCACGGGCTACCAGGCCAACCTGAGCATGCTGTCGACGCTGGCGGGGCACGGCGATTACCTCATCCTCGACTCCGATAGCCACGCGAGCATCTACGACGGTGCGCGCCTGGGCCACGCCGAAGTCATCCGCTTCCGCCACAACGATCCGGCCGACCTGCGCAAGCGTCTGAGCCGCATCAAGGACGCGCCGGGCAGCAAGCTCGTCGTCGTCGAAGGCATCTACTCGATGCTCGGCGATTCGTCGCCGCTGGCCGAGATCGCTGCCGTCAAGCGCGAGATGGGCGCCTACCTGCTCGTCGACGAAGCGCATTCGATGGGCGTGCTCGGCGCCAAGGGCCGTGGCCTGGCCGAACACGCAGGTGTCGAAGCTGACGTTGATTTCATCGTCGGCACCTTCTCGAAGAGCCTCGGCAGCGTCGGTGGCTTCTGCGTTTCCGACATCGACGGCTTCGACGTGCTGCGTCTGGCCTGCCGTCCCTACGTATTCACTGCGTCGCTGCCGCCGGCCGTGATCGCCTCGACCACGCAAGCGCTGCGCCGCCTGTCCGAAGACCAGACGCTGCGCGTGCGGCTGGGCGAAAACGCGCGCCGCCTCTATGACGGCCTGCGTGGCCTCGGCTTCCATGTCGGCCCCGAAGCGAGCCCGATCGTGTCGGTCGAAGTCGACAATGCCGAGATCGCGGTGAAGGCCTGGAACGCGCTGCTGGCGGGCGGGCTCTACGTGAACCTCGCGCTGCCGCCGGCGACGCCGACGAGCCGTCCGCTGCTGCGCGCGAGCATCAGCGCCGCGCACACGCCGCGCCAGATCGACACGGCCGTCGCGCTGTTCGCGCAGGTCGGCGTCGAGCTCGGCATCATCTCGCCGTCGTCGGTTCCGGTCGCGATGGTCGCCTGATCGGTCGCATCGCACAGCGGCAATGAAAGAAAAAGGGGCAGGTGAAAACCTGCCCCTTTTCATTGCGCTGTCACCCGACGAGTGCTTTTCTTTTTCGCCTCACGCCTCACGCCTCACGCCTCACGCCTCACGCCTCACGCCTCACGCCTCACGCCTCACGCCTCACGCCTCACGCCTCACGCCTCACGCCTCACGCCTCACGCCTCACGCCTCACGCCTCACGCCTCACGCCTCACGCCTCAGAGCACTTTCGCGCGTTTGAGCTTGACGAGCACGAGCGGTGCGGCGAGCAGCGGATGCCGGCGCTGCCAGTCGCTGAGTTCGAGCTTGTAGCCCGAATGTCGCTCCACCTTCCAGGCGATGTAATCGGCGCCGTTGTGAAAGGTGAAACTGGCCTTGAGGATGCGCGCCATGTTGAGCGGCTTGCCAAGCCGCTTGCGCAGGTTCCAGGCGCGCTGGCCTTGCTCGCGCTGCTGCGTACTCAGGCGCGGGCTCAACTCGTCTGAGTGCACGCCAGCACGAACCCCGGCACGAACCCCGGCACGAACCCCGACACGAACCGTGTAGTCGATGCCGACGCTGCGCCAGGCCAACGGCAACAAGGCTTCGTAACGCGCCCGCTCGTGCTCGATGATGCTCTTCGAACGTCCGGCCGCACCTTCGACGCGCAGCTCGGCGGAGTAGGTGTGGCGAAACAGCGCGCTCCAGAATGCCGCGGGCTCGGCTTGCTCGGGGCCGAGCAGCGCAGCCCAGTGCGCGGCGGTGCCGATCGCATCGGCGATGATGGATTCGATGCGCCGCTTCGATGCTTCGTCACGAGTCCACGGCAGCCCGATTGGCTGCGCGAAGCGAGCCCACAGCGTGGTGTCGATCGAAGCCGTCTGCATGCCGCGCTCGAATTGATCGCGGCTCAGCACCGCCACTTTCGCGCGCAGGGTGCGGCCTTCGTGATCGAAGGTCTCGAACGAGACGTTCGGCGGCAGCCAGCCGTTGGCGATCGCAGCGATGCGCTGGCCGTGCCAGGCGGTGAGATCGTCGACGATCACGTAGTAGTCGAGCAGGCTCTCGAGATCGCCGGTACGCAGCGTGGAGCCGTAGAACAGCACCGCGCAGGCAGCGGATTTTCCGGCGACCAGATGCGCGGCGAATGCATCGATCGCGGTCGGCAGCGAGCGCTGCAGCTCCACATGCACGCGCTCGATCAGCGTTTCGCGTGCGGCTTTGCGGGTATCGACGCTCATGGTGAAACGAAGTGCACCATGGGGCCGGCTTCGACGTCCACGCGGCCCTCGCGATCCGGGGCGAAGGCTTCGCCGTCGACGATCAGCGGGCTGTCGAGTTTCAGGCGCATGCGCGTCGCGGCTCCGCTGCGATAACCCGAGCCGGCGCTGCGCATCCACTTGGTCGGCCGGCCGAACAGCAGCGGCAACAGCGAGCGCCCGAGCCTGCGCGGATGCGCATCGATCTCGACATAGCGCAGCGGCCCGGCCGCGTCGTTCCAGAACGGCCAGATGTGCAGCATGATCGTGTGCAGGCTGGTAGCGACGAACAGGAAGCGCCGGCCTTCGAGTGCGGGCCGATCGTCGAAGGCGATGCTCATCTTCGAACCGTCGAGCCAGTCGCTGCCGCCGAAGATGCAGCGATAGAACGTTGCGATCAGCGTGGTGATGACCGACCAGCGGCCGCCGGTTTCGACGTTTTCGCGTGCGTACTGCGTCGCCCGCGTGAGCGCCGCAGCGCCCATGAAGAAGCCGAACACCGGCTCGCGCGATCCGTCGGGCCAGCGCAGCGTGATCGCCGGGCGCCGAATCTCGCGCGACCAGCGGTCGTTCTTCGCGGCGGTGAGCACGCGCTGCAAGGCTTTCGATCCGGGCGAAGTCGAGCCGACGTCGATCGCGACCGAGTTGGAGTTGCCTGCCGCGATCAGCGCGATGCGCGGCCAGTTCGCGCCGAAGGTTTCGGGCAGCAGCCCGAGAATATCGCGCAGCGTGCCGTCGCCACCGCTGACGATCAGCAAGCGGGTTCCGCGTTCGGCGAAACCGGCGAGCGCGGCGCGCAGTTCATCGGTGGTGGCCGGCACCGCCGAAGGCAGCTCGGGCGGAATCGACAGCTGGATGCTGCGATTGCGATGGCTGCGTGGGTTGTGGATCAGCGCTGCGCCCAGCGCTGCGGCTGTCAGCGACTCAGCCACGACGTGATCGGCCCGTGACGGCGCGCGATGAACGCTTGCACGATCTGCAGTGCATGCACGATGAAACCGACGACGGTCCACCACGCGACCCATTCCATGCCGAGATCCGGGCGGCCGACGATCACCGCGAACGTCAGCAGCAGCAGGTTCGGGTTGCGGCGCGCGGTGATCAGGCGGAAGAAGCTGTCGAACGGGCGCCAGATGTGCGGCTGGATGCCGAACAGCTTCTGGAACAGGCCTTCCTCGATGCGCTGCGCGACGTAGCCGCCGATGACGATCCACAGCATCAGCGCGGTGTTCTCGATCGGCAGCCCGACGACACCGAGGCCTACGACCCAGGCCCAGTACCAGAACGGCGGATGGATCAGGTCGATGCCGTGATCGAAGATGTCGCCGAACTTCGACGAGTTGAGCGTCACGCGCGCGAGCTTGCCGTCGACGGTATCGAGAAACGTCATGAACCAGGCCGCGAGCAGGCCCCAGGCGAAATGCCCGTGCCAGAACGCGTAGAACGCGGCGATCACCGCGAGCAGGCTCGTCGTCGTCACCTGGTTCGGCGTGATGCCGGCGATGCTGCAGGCCTTGGTCACGTGGCGCGCGGGCGTCGGCCAGACGTACTTGGTGACGATGTCGGTGACGCCTTTGTACGAGCCCGAGAACATGCGCTTCTCGATGCCGGTGAGCGTCTCGGCCGACAGCGGCAGCAGATACGGAATTTCGCGCTTGCGCAGCTTGTTGTTGTAGTGGTTCGCGAGCGTCGCCGGCGTGCGCGTGGCGAGCGTGGACAGATCACCACCGCCAGCGAGCGCCTCGGCGGTGGACTGCGCGGCGGCGGTCCGCACCTTGGCCGCCACCGGTTTGCCGCTGGCCTCGTCGAGCAGCAGCGTGTCGATCGGGCCGTCGCGCAGCGCGGCGACCAGCGGTTCGTCGAACACCCAGCCCGCATGCAGCACGAGCACTTCCTTGCCGCTGGCGCCTTCGGTGATGCCGAGGCGCTGGAACTGGCGCTGCAGGCGCTGGCGGGACGTGAGACCCCAGAGACGAACCGGAGCGTCGCCGACGATGAGCGCGCTCGGCGTCGAGGAAGGAGAGGACTGCGCTTGTGTCATGATCGGCAGGGCGAAAATAAAGTCCGCCATTATCCGCTATCCGCGACCCCGACTGTGACCGCGATCCGCCTCGCCCATTTTTCCGACCCGCATCTGAGCTTCACGCCGCGGCTGTCGCCGGCGCAGCGCTTCTCCAAGCGCCAGCTCAGCGTCTGGTCCTGGGCCAAGAACCGTGGCAAGGCCCAGCAGGGAGCTTTGCTCTCGGCCCTGGTCGCCGACGTCCAGGCGCATGCGCCGGACGGCGTGCTGATCAGCGGGGACCTCGTCAATTTCTCGCTGCCCGGCGAATTCCCGGCCGCCGCCGGCTGGCTCGCGAGCCTGGGGCCCGAGCACTCCGTCAGCGTAGTGCCCGGCAATCACGATGCGCTCGTCGCGGTGCCGGAGGAGCAGGGCCTGGGCCTGTGGCGGCGCTGGATGTCGAACGATGACGGCCGCATGGGCTGGCCCTACGTGCGCGAGCGCGCCGACATCGCGCTGATCGGCGTGAACTCCGCACTGCCGACGCCGCCGCTGCTCGCGAGCGGACGCATCGGCGAGGCCCAGCTCGCGGCGCTCGAAGCACGCCTGCGCGAGCTCGGCGAGCGCGGGCTCTGCCGCGTGGTGATGCTGCATCACCCGCCGGCCGACGGCGCGATCGGCAGGCGCAAGGCACTCGTCGATGCCGAGGCGTTTCGCGCCGTGATCGAGCGCGCCGGGGCCGAGCTCGTGCTGCACGGCCACTCGCGCGATCCGCGCTTCGACCGGCTGCGCGGGCCCAAGGGCCATCTGCCCTGCCTGGGCCTGCCTTCGGCCTCGGCCGAGCCGAGCGCGCACGACGCCGGAGCACGCTGGCAGCTGCTGAGCCTGCAGCGCGCGGGCGACGGCTGGCGCCTGCACCAGGCCGTGCGCCTGTGGCTGCCGCAACAGGCCGCGTTCGTGAGCGCTGGAACCTATGTCTTCGCGCTCGATCGGCAAGTCGCCTGAGCGGCGACGGGCCAGGGTCGGCAAAGCGACGGTGAGCGCGAAGTTTCCTTAAACTTTCGCCATCGTCCGGACCGAGCTCATGCCCAACGCCACCGCCCGCAAATTCGGCTATCCCGAAACGCTCGTCGCAGAACACGGCCCCTGGCTCGTGCTGCTGCGGCCCAAGCAGCCGACGCTCGGTTCGCTGGTGCTGGTCTGCAGCGAGCCGGTGCAGGCCTTCGGCGAGCTGAGCGCGCAAGCCTTCGCCTCGCTGCAGCCGGTCATCGCCGAGGTCGAGCGTGTGCTCAAGGCCGAGGTGCAGTACGAGCGCATCAACTACCTCATGCTGATGATGGTGGACCCGGACGTGCACTTCCACGTGATTCCGCGCAGCGGCAGTGCGCGCGAATTCGATGGCCTGAGCTTCGTCGACGCCGGCTGGCCCGGCGCGCCCAGGCTCGATGCGGCGGTCGATCTGAGCGCCGCGCAACAGCAGGCGCTGACCGCGCGCCTGCGCGAGCGCTGGTCGCTTTGAGCACGCGGGCTCATTGATGTCGGGCATCGTCGAACGTTATCTGCTCGGCCTGCTCGTGCGTCCGCTCACGGTGTCGCTCGGCACCGTGCTGATCGCGCTGCTGCTCGAGCGCCTGCTGCGCCTGTTCGACATCGTCGCCGCGAGCGGATCGGCCTTCGAGCCGGTGCTGCTGATGGTCGCCAACCTGCTGCCGCATTACCTCGGGCTCGCGTTGCCGGCCGCGTTCTTCGCGAGCATCTTCATGGTCGTCGCCAAGCTCGGCGAGGACAACGAGCTCGACGCGCTGCTCGCATCGGGACGCTCGATCTTCGAGATCACGCTGCCGTTCCTGGTCGTCTCGGTGCTGCTGTCGGTGTTCTGCCTCTACCTGTTCGGCTTTCTGCAGCCGCACAGCCGCTATCGCTATCACGTGGTGCGCTACGACGCCTTGAACGCGGGCTGGAACGCGAAGGTGCAGGAGAACGTGTTCGCCGACGCCGGCCGCGGCTTCGTGCTGACCGCCGATGGCGTCGACGGCACCGGGCGCAAGCTGACGCGCGTCTTCATCCGCCACAGCGCGGATGGACTCGACGAAATCACTACGGCCGAGACCGGCGAACTGGTGCCGAGCGCGGGTGGCAAGGAGCTCGTGCTGCTGCTGCAGAAAGGCCACATCGTGCGTGAAGACGGCAACGGCGTGATCGAGAACATCGCCTTCGAGAACGGCGTCGCGCACGAGAACTTCGCCATCGACACGCCGCCGTTCCGTCCGCGCGGGGACAGCGAGCGCGAGCTCACCTTGCCCGAGCTGTGGGCCGACCTGCATTCGGCGCAGCCGGCGCTGGAACCCTCCGAACTCGCGGGTGAAATGCATGCGCGCCTCGTGCGCTCGCTGTCGCTGCCGCTGCTGCCCCTGCTCGCAGTGCCGCTCGGCATGGCGTCCAAGCGCGGGCGCCGTGCGCCGGGCGTGGTCATCGCCTGCCTGATGCTGCTGCTGTTGCAGCAGGGCGTGCAGATCGGCGAGAGCCTCGCCGAGTCCGGCAAGGTCGCGGCGATTCCGGCGGTATGGGGCCCGCTGGCGCTGTTCTCGGCGTTCTCGATCTGGCTGTTCCGCGCGAGCCTTGGCAGCCCCGGCGAAAATCCGGTGACGCGCGCGGTGGGCACGGTGGAAGGGCTCATCGGCGGCATCAACCTCCGGCGCAAGAAGCCGGCCGCGAAGGCGGCCTCGCGATGAGCTTCGGCGGACCGCTCGCCGGCTATCTGCGGCGCCTGCTGCTCGCGCAGGTGATCGGCATCGCGATCGCGCTGACCGCCCTGCTGCAGATGCTCGAGCTGCTCGACGTCACTACCGACATCCTCAAGCGCAAGCTCGGCGTCGTCGGTGTGCTGCATTACGCGGCCTTGCGACTGCCGACCGAGTTCACGCTCGCGCTGCCGCTGGCGATGCTCGTCGGCAGCCTGTTCACGTATTACACGCTCGCGCGCAATCACGAGCTCGTCGCGATTCGCGCGTCGGGCCTGCGCCTGCGCTGGGTGGTCGGCACGCTGTTGCCGGTCGCGGTCGGGCTCGCGGCGATTCAGTTCGTGGTCTCCGATCGCGTGGTGCCGGTGACGGAAGCCTCGCTCGCCAACTGGTGGGCCGCATCCGAGCTGCCCGACGAGGACGACGAGCGCAAAGAGTCGAATCGCCTGTGGTTTCGCACGCAGGACGGGCTCACCGCGGTCGAGCGCACGAGTTCGAACGGGCGCATGCTGCAAGGCGTCACGATTTACCTGCGCGACGAGCAGGGCCAATACGCGGGCCGCAAGACCGCGCGCGAGGCGCAGTGGAGCGATCGCAGCTGGCGCCTGCGCGATGTCAGCTCGCTGCGGCTGTTCGACGATCACGCGGAGCGCGCGGCGAACGCAGAGGAAAACTGGCAGACCAATCTGCGTCCGTCGGATCTCGGCCAGGACAGCGCGCAGCTGCCGCTGTCGAGCACCGCGCTGCTCGGCGTGCTCGCGGGCAGGCGCGTCGGCGATCGTCCGGCGAGCTATTACCGCACCGTGCTCTACAAGGCTTATCTCGCGCCGTTCACGCTGGCCATCATGCTGCTGCTCGCCTTGCCGGCGACGCGTTCGGTGCAGCGCGGAGGCGAGGGCGGCGGCATGCTGCTGCTCGCGCTCGGCACCGGCCTCGGTTTCACGCTCACCGTCGGTCTGCTCGGCTCGCTCGGCCAGGGCGGACGCCTTCTTCCTTTCTTCGCCGCGATCGTCCCGCTGCTGCTGTTCGGCGGCCTCGGACTGTCTTGGCTCCATCGATACGACAAGCTATGACCACCGCATCCGCTTCATCCGCATTGCAGATCGTGCCGGTGAATTCGCCGGCCGAATTCAAGCGCTTCATTCGCTTGCCCGCGCAGCTGCACAAGCACGATCCGCTCTACGTCGCGCCGCTCGAGATGGAGCGCGCCGAATCGCTTTCGCCGAAGACCAATCCGTACTTCGAGCACGCGGAGGTGCAGTTCTGGCTCGCGGTGCAGGGCGGTCGCGACGTCGGCCGCATCAGCGCGCAGGTCGACAAGCTCGCCGCGCCGGGCACCGGGCATTTCGGCCTGATCGATGCGATCGACGATGCGGAGGTGTTCTCCGCGCTGTTCGAGACCGCCGAGAACTGGCTCAAGGCCCGCGGCTGCACGGTGGCGATCGGCCCGTTCAATCTCTCGATCAACGAGGAGACCGGCCTGCTCGTGCAAGGCTTCGACACGCCGCCCGCGGTGATGATGAGCCACGATTTTCCGTACGTGGGCACGCGTGTCGAAGGTGCCGGCTACGTCAAGGCCAAGGATCTCATCGCCTACAACTACGACGTCACCGCCCCGCTGCCCGCGGTGGCCCAGCGCATGGTCGATCGCAAACCGGCGAACATCAAGGTGCGCACGCTCGATGCGAAGCGCTATCTCGAGGACATCCAGACCGTCACCCACATCTTCAACGACGCCTGGGCCGACAACTGGGGCTTCGTGCCGTACACGCCGGCCGAGATCGATCACCTCGCGCGTGCGCTCAAGCCGCTGATCGATCCCAAGCTCGCCCCGATCGCCGAGATCGATGGCCGTCCGGTGGCCTTCGGCATCCTGCTGCCGAATCTCAACGAGGCGATTCGTGAATTCAACGGCAAGCTGCTGCCGTTCAACTGGGCCAAGCTGCTCTGGCGCCTGAAAGTCAGCGGCGTGAAGTCGGGACGCCTGCCGCTGATGGGCGTTCGTCGCGACATCGGCTCGCCGTATGCGGCCGCGCTCGCGCCGTTTCTCGTCATCGAGGCGATTCGTTCGCGCACTGCGGCGCTCGGCTACAAGACCGCCGAACTGTCGTGGATTCTCGAAAACAACCTGCCGATGCGGCGCATGATCGAAGCCGTCGGTGGCAAGCCGTACAAGACCTATCGCGTCTATCAGAAATCGCTCGTGCAGGCGCCCGCTTGAGCGCTGCGCCAGCATCGACTGCGGGGCTTACCGCGCTGATCCTCGCGGGTTCGCGCGGCCCCGGCGATCCGCTCGCGGTCTACGCGGGCGTCGAGCACAAGGCGCTCATCGAGATCGGCGGACGCAGCATGCTCGAGCGCGTGATCGCGGCGCTTGCGGCGGTCGAGGAGATCGGGCGCATCGTCGTGCAGATCGAGCGGCCCGATCTGCTCGATGCGCATCCGGCGCTGCGCGCGGCGGCCGGCGACAAGACGCTCGAGGTGATCGCAGCCGCGCACAGCCCGAGTTCGAGCGTGCTCGCCGCGCTCGAACGGTTGGGTACTCCGCTGCTCGTGACCACGGCCGATCACGCGCTGCTGTTGCCGGAGTGGGTGCGTTACTTCGTCGAGCATCGCGAGCGCGGCGCCGATGTCTGCGCCGCGCTCGCACCGAGCGAAGCGGTGCTCGGCGAACTGCCGCAGACGCGCCGCACCTGGCTGCGCTTCCGTGGCCGGCGCTACTCGGGCTGCAACCTGTTCTATTTCGCCACGCCCGCATCGGCCGGTGTCGCGCGCATCTGGCTCGAGATCGAAAACCAGCGCAAGCGGCCGGTCAAGATGATTCGCCGGCTCGGCTGGATGACCGCGCTGCTGTACCTGCTCGACCGGCTGAGCCTCGATGGCGCGCTGAGGCGGCTCGGCAGGCTCGCGGGCGCGCAGCTCGCAGTCGTCGAGATGCCGTTCGGGCTCGCGGCGGTGGATGTCGACAAGCCGGCGGATCTGGATCTGGTGCGTCAGATCGTCGCACGCTGACTAATGCGGTCCCCTCTCCCGCGTGCGGGAGAGGGTGGCGCGTCAGCGCCGGGTGAGGGAACACGCCGCGACGGAACACCTATTCCAAACGGCGTTCCCTCACTCCCCTCGCTACGCGAGGGACTCTCTCCCGCGCGCGGGAGAGAGGAACAGCAGCCTTCAGCCCTTCAACCAGCGCTGCACCCAGCCCGCCGTCAGTTCGCGCGCGCGATCGACGTCCGGGTGGAAGTCCACTTCACCCCATTCGAGCCCTTCGATCGAGACGACGCGCACTTCGCAGCCGGATTGGGTCAGGCCGTTGATGGCCGACAGATACCAGAGCTTCACGCCTTCGGGCAGGCGCATGACGCGCTCGATCTCGGCGACGAAGCGGGCCGCGCCCTCGGCCGAGAAGCGCAGAAAGCCGATCGACTCGCCGTTGGTCACGTCGGCGGTCAGCGTCTTGCCGATCGCCTGCAGCTGGCTGCCTTCGGTGTGCACCTTCATGTCGTCGCTGTCGTAGGACGGCTTGCGGTCGATCGTCACCGTGATCGGCGCATCCGGCGCGGCCAGCAGGCGGCGCGCGATCTCGGGCTCGATCAGCGTGTCGCCGTTGAGGATCAGGCAGGGCCCCTGCATCTCGGCGCGCACCAGCCAGCAGGTCGCGAGGTTGTCGGCGAGCTTGTAGAACGGGTTGTAGAGCGTGCGCACGCGCAGCCCGGCCGGGGCGCGCTTGGCGACTTCGGCTTCGACCTGGTCCATCGAAAAGCCGGTGACGACGACGACTTCGGTGACGCCGGCCGCCGCCAGGGCCTGCAGCTGCCACTCCAGCAGGCTCAGGCCCGAGAGTTCGATGAGACATTTGGGACGGCTGACGGTGAGCGGCAGCAGGCGGCTGCCCTGCCCGGCGCTGAGAATGAGGGCCTTCATGTACGCGTACGGAAATCCAGCTCGAAAGTGAGAGCTATTTTACGGTGCGACGGCACCATCCCGCACAGACTTCTTCGGTCGGTGACCAATCGGGGAGAGCGCGGATGCGTGGCGAGACGAAGCGGTGGCTGGGGTTTGCGATGATGGCCGGTGTCTTGAGCCTGCGGGCAGAGGCGGCGGTCTACCGCTGCGAGCAGGCTGGCCGTACGGTCTACACCGATACGCCTTGCGCGGCCGGCAGCGAGCCAATGGCCGAGCGCCGCCCGCCGACGATCGCCGCAGGCGGCGAAGCCGATCTGGCCGCCGCCCACGACGAACGCCGAGAACGCGAGCTCGATTCGCGCGGCGATGCCGACGCGCAGTGGCTGCGACTCCACGAGGAGCGCAAGGCGGAGGCGGCAAGGGTGCGCCAGGGGCTCGTCGAAGGGCGCGTGGTGGCCGGCATGAGCGCAGCCGACGTACGCCACGTTCGCGGGGCGCCGGATTCGATCGAGCCCGGCGCGGGTGCGGGCGGCGAGCGCTGGGTTTATCGTCGGGACCGCAAGCGCGAGGTGGTGCAGTTCGAGAACGGCCGCGTGAAGGGGGCCGCGGCCCGGCCCGCCCCCAAGCCCCGGAAATCTCCTCAAGCGCCCGACAGGCCCCGGGACCGACAATAGCGCGATGAACACATCCGCCACTCCCGCAGTCAGCTTCGACGACGTCAAGCGCGCCGCCGAGGTGCTCAAAGGCCAGATCGTCGATACCCCGTGCCGGCGTTCGCGCGTGCTGTCGCGCATCACCGGGGCCGAGGTCTGGCTCAAGTTCGAGAACTTCCAGTTCACCGCCTCGTTCAAGGAGCGCGGCGCGCTCAACAAGCTCGAAAGCCTGACCGAGGCCGAGCGCGCCGCCGGCGTCGCCGCGATGTCGGCCGGCAATCATGCCCAGGGCGTGGCGTATCACGCGACGAGGCTCGGCATCAGAAGCGTCATCGTGATGCCCACCAACACGCCGTTCACCAAGGTCCGCAATACGCGCGATCTCGGCGGCGAGGTGATCCTGCACGGCGAATCGCTGGCCGAGTCGCAGGCCTTCCTCGAGGAAGAGCTCATCGGCCGTCGCGGCATGACGCTCGTGCATCCCTACGATGACCCGAAGGTCGTCGCCGGGCAGGGCACCATCGCGCTCGAAATGCTCGCCGCGGCTCCCGAACTCGACACGCTGGTGATTCCGATCGGCGGCGGCGGGCTCATCGGCGGCATGGCGATCGCGGCGCACGGCATCAAGCCGGAGCTGCGCGTGGTCGGTGTCGAATCGGCCGGCTATCCGTCGGCCTATGCGGCGCTGCAGGGCGATCTGAATCTGGTCAAGGGCGGCCAGACGATCGCCGAGGGCATCGCCGTCCGCAACATCGGCAAGCTCACGATCGAGATCATCCGCAACGAGGTCGCCGAACTCATGCGCGTCGAGGAGGCCGCCATCGAACGCGCGGTCGGCCTGCTCGCGAATATCGAGAAGGTGATCGCCGAAGGCGCGGGTGCGGTCGGCCTGGCCGCATTGCTGAGCGATCCGGCCCGTTTCGCGGGACGCAAGGTCGGCCTGGTGATCTGCGGAGGCAACATCGATTCACGCCTGCTCGCCTCGGTGCTGCTGCGCCAGCTCGTGCACGAATCGCGGCTCGTGAGCCTGACCATCGACATCGAAGACCGTCCGGGCTTTCTGGCCCGCGTCGCCGGCCGCGTCGGCGAGAGCGGAGGCAACATCGTGCAGGTGCATCACGAGCGCCTGCACGCCGGCACGCACGCCAAGAACGCGAGCCTGGAGCTGCTGATCGAAGCGCAGGACGAGGCGCATGCCGAGCAGATCATCGGCGATCTGCAGGCGGCCGGGTTCACGGTCAGGCGGGGGGTGGGTGGAATGGAGTTCGACTAGGGGCGTCTCTCCGTAGCGCGCTGCATGCCTTTCCCCTCTCCCGCGTGCGGGAGAGGGTGGCGCGTCGGCGCCGGGTGAGGGAGCACACCCGCATCGAGCGCCTTGTCCAAACGAGGCTTCCTCACTTCCCTCGCTGGCGCGGGACTCTCTCGCGCACGCGGGAGAGAGGACGGAATGCAGCGCGCAAAGCGCCTTGCCATCGTTACAAACCCGCTGTCACACAAGCCCGGAAGCCCCGCAGCCTTAAACGAAACTGCAACACAGTTGCCATATTTTTGCGCGGCTCATGGCGGCCCATCCTCGCCGCGGATTCTTCTGTGTACAACGAACGCCCCCAGTTTTCCCGGCCGCAGCCATCGGGATTCGGATCGCCATCGGATGGCGACCAGATCAGCCTGCGTGAAATCTTCGACTTGCTGCGCGCGGGGCGATGGACGATCGCGATCGTGGCCTCGGTGGTGCTGCTGCTCGGGTTGTGCATCGCGTTCCTGGTGCCGCCGTCGTTCGTCGCCACCGGTGTCGTGCAGATCGACGATCCGGGCAAGACGGCCACTGCCGCCGCCAGCGCGGAGTTCCAGGCCCTGCCCACGTTTCTGTCCGGCGCGCTGCTGCAGACCGAGGGCGAGCTGCAGATTCTCATGACGCGCCTGGTGCTCGATCCGGTGATCGAGCGCATGAACCTCGAGGTGGTGGCGTATCCGCGCCACTTTCCGATCATCGGCTCGGCCTATTCGCGCATGATCAACGGCGGCAGCGCCGAGCCCGTGAAGGTCTGGAGCCCGTTCCGGCGCTGGGCCTGGGGCGGCGAAGACATCGGCATCGAATCGATGGAGGTGCCGCGCGGTCTGCTCAACGACGAGTTCGAGCTGCGCGCCACCGAAGACGGTTACTCGCTGTCGATCCCGTGGGGCGAAGAAGTGCTGCGCGGCAAGGTCGGCGTGCCGGCCGCGAGCGCCGACGGCAGCATCAGGCTGCTCGTGAGCCAGCTCAGGGCGCAGCCCGGAACGCTGTTTTCGGTCACCAAGTTCTCGCACGACGACACCGTCAAGAATCTGCTCGGGCGCATGACGATCGCCGAGCTCGGAACCGCATCGGGCGTCATCGCGATCAGTTTCTCGGGCCCCAAGCGGGCGATGGTGAAGGACTTCGTCAACGCGCTCGAAGCCTCTTACCTGCAGCAGAACATCGATCGCCGCTCGCTTGATGCGCAGCGCTCGCTCGAGTTCCTCGAAAGCCAGCTGCCGAAGCTGCGCTCGCAGATGCTGGCAGCGCAGGAGCAGCTCGCGCAGTACCAGCAAAAGCACGGCTCCACCGATCTCGGTGCCGAAACCCAGGTGCTGCTCGAAAGCTCGGCCAACCTCGAAACGCGTCGCCTGGGCCTGATCCAGCAGCTCGACCAGATCAAGCAGCAATTCACCGCGCAGCATCCGGCGGTGCAATCGATCGTCCAGCAGCTGCGGTCGGTCGAGCAGGACCAGAACCGGCTCAAGGGCCGCCTCGGCGCATTGCCGCCGACGCAGCAGGAGATCCTCAACCTGAGCCGCGACGTGCAGGCCTACACGCAGCTCTACAACACCATGCTGGCCTCGATCCAGAACTACCAGGTGGCCAAGGCCGGCACCGTCGGCAACGTGCGCATCGTCGATACCGCCAACGAGCCGTTCAAGCCGAGCTTTCCCAAGCTCATGACGATCGCGCCGATCTCGCTGGCGCTGGGACTGCTGCTCGGCGTGGTCTGGGTGTTCGTGCAGCGCGGCATGATCGGTGGCGTCGAAGACCCGTCCGAGCTCGAGCGCCGCACGCGCCTGCAGACGCTCGCGATGCTGCCTTACTCGCGCAAGCAGCGGCGCATCGCGCGCGCGATCAAGAGCGGTGACAGCGGCGGCGCGCGCGTGCTCGCGCAGCTCGAAGCCGAAGAGCCCGCCATCGAAGCACTGCGCAGCCTGCGCACCACGCTCGAGCTCACGCTGCGCCAGGCCAGCAACAACGTGGTGATGATGTGCGGCCCGGCGCCCGAGCTCGGCAAGACCTTCATCACCGTCAACTTCGCCGCCGTGCTCGCGCAGTCCGGGCGCCGCGTGCTGGTGATCGACGCCGATCTGCGTCGCGGCCGCCTGCACACGTATTTCAGCAACGAAGTGGGCCAGGGCGTGACCGACGTGGTGCGCCGCGAAACGCCTTACGACAGCGTGGTGCGCAGCACCGACATCGTCGGGCTCGATTACGTTTCACGCGGCGCGCATGCGCCCAATTCGGCCGAAACGCTGCTGCATTCGCGCTTCACCGAACTGGTGGAACAGTTGTCCAAGCGCTACGACTGCGTGCTCATCGATACGCCGCCGATCCTCGCGGTGACCGATGCGGCCATCGTCGGGCGTCATGCGGGCACCTCGCTGTTCGTCATCAAGAGCGCGACGCATCGCATGAGCGAGATCGAAGATGCGGTGCGCCGCATGGCCGCGGCCGATATCGAATTGCACGGCGTGCTGTTCAATCAGGTCGGCGCGCGCGCCGGCAGCTATGGCTACGGCGACTACGGATATCGCTACTACGAATACCAGGCCTGAGCGCCCGGCTTTTGGCTTATTCGCGTCGCTTCCCTCGACGAGTTCATTCGTGACCAGACCCAACACCTTCATCATCGGCGCGCCGAAGTCCGGCACGACCTCGCTCGTGCATTACCTGGGCCGGCATCCGGGCGCGTTCTTCTGCAATCCGAAGGAGCCGGGCTTCTTCGCCACCGATTTTCCGTGGCTCGCGCGGCGCAACGCGCTGCCGACGCAGGACAGCTACCTGCACCTGTTCCGCAACGCGGGCGAGGCGAGCGTGGTGGGCGAGGCCTCCACCATGTATCTGAGTTCGGAGGCCGCGGCCTCGAACATCCTCGGCTTCAACTCCGATGCGCGCTTCATCGTCATGCTGCGCAATCCGGTCGAAGTGGCGCGCGCGTATCACATGCAGAAGTTGCTGGTGTTCCAGGAGGACGTGCCGGATTTCGAAACCGCCTGGAAGCTGCAGGCCGCGCGTCGTCGCGGCGAGCACATTCCGGCCAATTGCCCCGATCCGTTCATGCTGCAATACGGCAGCATTCCGCGCTTCGGGCCGCAGGTGGAGCGCCTGCTGCGAACGGTGCCGCGCGAGGCCATCCTGTTCGTGCGCTACGACGACTTCAAGCGCGACCCGGGCGAAATCTATCGCCAGGCCCTGCAATTTCTGCGGATGCCCGACGATGGTCGCGCCGAGTTTCCGGTGATGGGGCCATCGCGCATGCATCGCTTTCCGCTGCTCGCCAAGCTCTTCCACAGCCCGCCCGCGCCGATTCGCATTCCGGTCACGCAACTGCGCCGCCACCTCGTGCGCAAGCGCTATCCGGTGATCGAAAAGCTCAAGCGCCGCATGTACCGCCAGCAGCAGCGGCAGATGCCGAGCCCGGAATTGCAGCAGGAGATGCTCGAACATTTCCGCCCCGACGTGCTCGCGCTGGAGCGCCTGCTCGGCTGGAACCTGCAGGACTGGCTCACGCCGCCCGTCGCGGGCCGCTGAGCGCCGCATGCGCAGGCCCAACACCTTCATCGTCGGCGCGCCCAAGTGCGGCACCACCGCGCTCGCGCAATACCTTGCGGAGCATCCGCAGGTGTTTTTCAGCGACCCGAAGGAGCCTTTTTTCTGGTCCGCCGATTACAAAGGGCTTGCGGACCAGCACGCGCTCGGCACTCTCGACGACTATCTCGCGCTGTTCGAAAAAGCCGGCGAGCAGCATCGCGTGGTCGCCGAAGGCTCCACCAACACGCTGCGCTCCGATTGCGCGGTCGAGCGCATCGTCGCTTTCGACCCTCGGGCCCGCTTCGTCGCCATGCTGCGCGACCCGGTCGACGTCGCGCATGCGTTTCATATGGAGCAGGTCTACGTTCTCAACGAAGACGAGCCCGATTTCGAAACCGCCTGGCGCATGCAGGATCGCCGTGCGCAAGGCCATGCTATTCCGCGCGCCTGCCGGGCACCGCAGTTTTTGCAGTACGGCGCCATCGGCCGTTATGGCGAGCAAGTCGAGAACCTATTGCGTCACGTGAGCCGCGACGCGGTGCTGTTCATCCGCTTCGAAGATTTTCGCGACGACCCGGCGCGCATCTATCGTCAGACGCTGGCGTTCCTCGGGCTGGGCGACGATAGACGGAGCGAATTCCCGGTGGTGAACGCCTCGCATCGGCATCGCTCCAGGCTTGTCGCGAGCATGGTGCTCGATCCGCCGGCGTTGCTGAAAGTGCCGGTCTGGAGACTGCGCACGCATCTGCGCCGCGCGCGGTATCCGCTGATCGAAAAGATCAAGTCGCATCTGCGCCAGCCGTCGCGGCGTGCCGCGCTCACGCCTGAGCTGCGCGCCGAGATGCGCGCCTACTTCCACGACGATCTGCTCAAGCTCGAACGCCTGCTCGGCTGGGATTTGCGTAGCTGGCGCGAGGGCGACGAAGCCACTGACTCGCTCGCACCATCGGCGAGGCGCTTCGCGTGAGAGGCCAGGCAAACGAGTCGCCGCAGGTGTGGCTTGCGCCCGAGACCTTATGGCCGAGCGCGGCGGGACTGCTGCGCTTCGATCACGTCACCCAGCGCTCCTTGATCTACCTGTGCCTGCTCGTCATCCCGGTGTTCGTGATCTCGCTGCCGATGCAGAACAGCGGCGCGCACGGCGTCACCGGCGACTCGCATGCGGGCTTTGTCGACCTGATCGGCTTTCCGCTCATGCTGCTGCTGATGCTGCGATTGCCGCGTTCGGCGATCTTCTTCGCGCTGTTCGTGTTCCTGGGGACGGCGCTGATCTCGGTGCTCAGCGCGCAGACCTCCAAGATCAAGACGCTGGCTTCGGTCTATCGGCTCATCGCCATCTACACGCCGTTCGCGATTGCGCTGAGCTTGAGCTGGACACCGCAGGCTGCGGAGCGCGCCGTGCGCTGGTTCTGGTGGAGCGGACTGGCCGGCGTGCTGCTCGGCATGTTCGTGTACTGGATATTCGGAGCGGTGCGCGAGCATCAGCAGGCGCTGCATCTGGGCGAATCGGGAGGCGTGGTGTATCGCGCCGGCGGCATGCTCGGAAACTCGGGCGGCTTCTCGCACCTCATCACCGGCTGGGCGATGTCCGCGCTATGCCTGCGCTGGCTGGGCTTCGGTCGTCTGCCGCGCTGGCAGTTGCTGGTCACGCTGGGGCTGTTGATCTACGGGATCATCGTCACCGCCTCGCGCGCCGCGGTGCTGCAGGTGGCCGCCGGCATGTTCTTCGCCCTGCTGTTCATGCTGCGCGCCGGCCGATCGAATGCGGGCCGCATCGTACCGGTGGTGGGTGTATTCGCGATCGCCCTGCTGCTGTTGTTGCCGCTGGCCGCGATGCTGGTGGACGACAACTTCCTGCGCGGCGTGATGATGCGCTTCGGCCTCACCGACAGCCGCTCGCTCATGCAGACCTCGCGCTGGGACAACTGGGCGCAGCTCGTCAACTTGTTGGGCTGGACGCCGATCGGCATCGGCTACAAGACCACCACGGCGCTGACTTCGATCAATGTCGACAATTCGTATCTGCGCATCTTTTTCGAGATGGGTGTATTGGGCCTGCTCTCGTTCATCGCATTCTGGGGGCTGGTGCTGTTCAACCTGCTGGTCGGCGATTCGGACCCGAACGTTCGCCGCGTCAAAGCGGTGGCGGCCGGCATGCTGATGGGCGAACTCGCACGCATGTTCTTCTCGGATACGTTCACGATGTATCTGAGCATGCCGACGATGGCGCTGCTGATGGGCATCATGCTCAGGTTGCGCGAGCCCGACGACAAGGTCGGTGCTGCGGATGACACGATGGGCGATGCCCCGCTGCCAGCGCCTCGATCGAGGCCGGGTTCCCGGCTGTAAGGCTGTTGCCAACCGTCCCCAACTCCTAACGTACCCTGCGAAATCGGTTTCCGATGTCAGCGTAACGAGAAAAAGGACCGGCAATGCCGGCCCTTTCCGTTACGGCCTTGCGCTGGTTACTGGAACGTCACGTTCACCGTGCGCTCCACCGAGCCCGCATCGTTGCTGCAGGTCAGCGTGTAGGCGTAGACACCGGCCTTGGCGCGCTTGATCGAGGTGCTGTTGCCCTTGGCGTTCTTCTCGCCGCTCCAGGTGCCCGACGCCACGCAGCTCTTGGCGTTGGTCGGCGCCCAGGTCAGCGTGGAGCTTGAGCCGGCGGGCAGCGTCATCGGATCGGCAGTGAGCGTCAACGTCGGTGCCGGTGCGACCACGTGCAAGGTGGTCGAGGCGGATACGTCGCCGTCCGGGCCCGTGCAAGTCATCGAATACATGGTATCGCCACCGCTGGTGTTCTTGTCGGTGATCAGGCGCGAGCCGCTGGTGGCGAAGCTGCCCTTGGTGAAGCTAGTCGGCTCGGTGCCGGCGCAGCGGGTGGCTTGAGTCGAAGTCCAGCTCAGCGTGGTGCTGCCACCGGCGTTGATGGTGTCCGACGAGAAGCTCAGTGTCAGGCTCGGCGGCTGGCCGTTCGACACGCCGTTGATGCGGAAGATTTCGAACGCGGTGGCGCCGTAGAGCATGTTGTCCGGAGCCGAGACCAGCCCGGTCACCGGATGCTTGAAGGTGCTGGTGATGTCGAGAATCTTCGTGAACACGCCGGCCGGCGTGATGCGGAACACCGAGCCCAGGTTGGCGCTGCCGCCATCCTTGGCGGTGCCGTAGAAATTGCGGTCTGCGCCCACGGTGAGCTTGCTCGGCACTTCGCCTTCGGCCGAAGTCATGCTGTGCATCGAGGTGAACTGGCCCGAGGTGGTGAGCTTGAAGATGGTGCCCACACCATTGGCGCCACCGAGCGCGGTGGTGCCCCAGAGCGTGTTGTCCGGCGCAATCGTCAGTGCGGCTTGCGGAGCCGCGCCATTGCTGCCGTTGAAGTCGAGCAGCTTGATAAAGCCGCTGCCATCGCTGGCAACCGAGAACAGCGTGCCTTTGCCGAACTGGCCGCCGCTGTGCGTGCTGCCATACAGGCGACCGTCCGGGCCTTCGATCAGATCGGCCAGCGGGTTGGCTCCGCCTTCGCCGTCGGCGAAGCGATGCGTGAGCGTGACGAGCTGGCCGGTCGGAGCGGTGCTGTCGGCGGCGACGCGGAAGATGCTGCCGTTGTCGCGCGCGTTGGGCGAGTAGCCCGAGGTGGTGCCGATGAAGGCGCCATCGGGACGTACCACCAAGCCGCTGTAAGGGGCGCAACCGTATGCGGCGCGGCCGTCGAACAGAGCGTGGAGCGTGACGGCTCCGTTCTGCGTCACCGTGAACACCGAGCCGCAGGTATTCTGGAAGCGGTTGCCGGTAGCGGTGGTGCCCGACAGCGAGCCATTGCCGTTGAGTACCAGCGAACCCAAAGGCCTGTAGCCATCGTTATCGCTGCCCGGAAAATCGTAGATGGTTTCGGGGTCGCCACCTGCAACGGGCAGGCGAAACAGCTTGCCGTAGCCGGTTTCACCGACCGTAGCGGTGCCGTAGAGCTTGCCATCGCTGCCGAGGATCAACGACTGGAATTCCCAGGATTCCGCAGGAGGAATGCGCGCGACACGCTCGATGGCGTAGGGCTCGGCATGTGCCGTGGCGACGGCACACAAGCCGATAGACGCCATCGACAGGTAGATGGCGTTGAGTGAGTTGCACGACATTTGAGACCCCCCGAGGGACAACGAATTGATCAACTCGTGGAGGGTGTGCGAAGAATGTGACCGCAGCGTGTAAACAGGGCGGCGTGGGGCTATTGGCCCACAGATATCGACCACTCCCACAAACAGTTCACGGCTGTCGCTCTCGAAGCTCAACGGTGAACCGCGCCGACATCGATGCCGATGCTGGTTTCACTTCATCCGGATCAGATCACACGCAAAGCCCATCTGCTTCTCGCAGGCGCGCGACACGATCACCGCACACAGGATCATGCCGAGCGAGTAGGCGCAGGCCGCGCCCCAGCCGCCGATCAGCGGAATGGTGGTGGCGCCGATCAGCGCTGCGGCGAGTACGCCCCATACATGAGCGCGCAGGTTGTCGTGCTCGTGTCCGGCTGCGCCGAGGATGGGCCCGCCATTGCCGAACAGCAGTCGCACCACCTGGCCCACGCCAAGCGCGACGAAGATCCAGCGGCTGTCGTCCGCATGCGCGCCTGCCACGGCCTGTAGCCAGCTGGCAGGCACCAGCGCGGCCCCGAGCACCAGTGCCACCACGCCGAGCCAGGAGCGCAGCGCAGCGCGCCGGAATGCGCGTTCGAGTTCGCGGCTGACGCGGCCGTGGCTCAGGTATTCGTCCACCGCGCGCTTTTTGGCTGACAGCGCCACCAAGCCGGTCGGTGCGACGAGCCACAGTGCGAAGCGCTTGCCCAGACCGTAGACACCGAGCATCGCGGGGCTGCCGAGCGCACCGAGCAACCACAGATCGATGTTGGCTTGAGCGATCTGCAAGCCTTGCGTGAGCGAGATCAGCGGGCCGCGATGCCAGAACTCGCGAAGCGTCTGCATCATGCTTGGCTCGCTTTGGCTGATCGCAGCGAGTCTCGGCAGCAGCAAGCCCAGCGCGAGCAGCACGCCGATCCATTGGCCCGCGGCCATCAGCATGAGCAAATCGGCCGGCGTCGCCGGCGGATGTCCGCCGATGAAGCTCGCACCGAGCAGCAGCGAGAACGCGGCGCTCGAAGCAAAACCATTGCCGCGACCGCTGAAATAATTCGCAAGGCCGACGCCCACTTCGATGCGCAGCAACTCGCTCAGAAAGCGATAGAAGCTCATGCCGAGCACGGAGGCGAGAGCGGGCAGAACCCAGGGGCGCAGCGCCTGCATCGATTCGGGTGCGAAATGCGACAGCGGCTTCAGCGAAATCGCCAGCAGTATCAGCATGCTCAGCGTCAGTGCGGCGATCAGCACTGCGCCGGCTTTGAGCCCCGTTCTCACGCTGGCCCCGCGACGCTCGCCGAGCAGGCCGAAAGCGGAGACATGCGTGCCCGACAAGGCCACGATGCTCAGTGCGAGCACGATGGACTCCGCCAGCACGAATTCGCCGTAATGCCTGGCGCCGAACAAGCGAATGGCGAGCAGGTGAGCGCTGGCTCCGCTCAGTGCCGAGCCCGCACGCGCGACGGTGGCGTGTGCGACCGCCCGATGCAGGTCACGCGCCACTGGCGGGTCCGGCGAGCGCGGGGTAGCTCATCGCTTTGGCGCCGCTGCCGCGCATGTCCTCGGGCTGACGGTCGAAGTAGATCGAGCCGCGCGCCAGCGAGTTGTCGAAATCGAAAAGCCTGCCCTTGCCGTAGTTGCGCAGGCCTTGAAACGAAGCGCTCTGCACGCCCGGCAAGGCCTTGATCGCCGCGAGCTTGCCGTTGTACTGCACGCAGCAGGAGACGAAGGCCACGTCGCGCACGCTGCTCTTGCCTTGCGAGCCGCCCAGTTGCAGACAGGGGCCGTGTTTTTCCTTGGGCTGCACGAAATTGCAGCCGAAGAACGTGGTGCGATCGGTGGCTTCGATGCCGACCACCGGAACACGCTCGTCGTTGTGATCGGCCCGCTCGATCTGGCAGGCCCAGACGGTCAGGCCGACGACGCGATCCTTGCGCTCGTCGCCCGCGGCCAGGCGCAATTGCCAGCCGCGATTCTTGTTGGCGTAGCTGTCGAAGATGCGGCAGTCCGCGCATTCGCGCGTCTCGGCCGACAGTTGAATGCCGCCGCCGCTCGCGGTCTTGCCGTCGAAGCGGCCGTTGCGGATCGCCACCACGCCACGCAGCGAACACAGAAAACCACCATCGATCGCGATGCCCCAATCGCTGTTGCCGTCGACGATCACGGTGTCGAGCACCGCGTTGCCGACGCGCCGCAGGCTGATGCCCGAACCCGCGCGACCGCGTCCATCGACGGTGATGCCGGTGATCGACAGGCCGCTGAGCCGATCGCCTTGCGCGCCGCTGGCCTCGATCAGCGCGGAGCCGGAGAAGCCCTCGTCCTTGAACAGGATGCTGCCGGTTCCGGTTTCGCCGCGGCTGCTTTCGCCGACGATGACCAGGCCGGAGTCTTGAATCGTGATCGGCCGGCTCACGCGGTAGCGGCCCTTGGGAATCAGCAGCACGCCGCCGATGGCGCGCTCACAAGCGGCCTGCAAGGCTTGGGTCGAATCACGCGAGCCGCTCGGGTCCGCGCCGAAGTCGAGCGCCGAGAGGCCGAAGCCATCGCCACGAACGGCTGGCGGACGTCGCTGTTGTGCCTGGTCTTCTGCATAAGCCTGCGCAGCGAGTGCGCCGGTAGCGGCGAACGCGCCCGATTGCAGCAGAAAGCGGCGCCGATCGAAGCTCATGCGATGGCGCTCGCTGCAGGCACATCGGACCTGCGCTCGATGAGACGCGTATAGCAGGCGTCGACGGAATCGAGCATGGAACGCTGTCCGTAGTGCTGATGTACGAGTTGCCGGGCCTGCGTCCCGATGCGCTCGCGCAATGGCGCGTCGTCGATCAGCCGGGCAAGCCGCTGCGCGGCCTGCTTCGCATCGCCGATGTCGAAACCCATATCGGAGTCCTGGGTATCGAAGCCCTGGCGCAGCAGCTCCTGGTGCCCCGGCACTCGGCTCAACACGGCGGGCAGGCCGCTGCCCATGGCTTCGAGCACCGCGATCGGCAGGCCTTCCCAGTGCGAGCAGGACAGCAGCAGGTCGTAGTCGGGCATGCGTTCGAACAGCTTCGGCACGATGCCGCAGGCTTTCACGCAGTGAGCAAGATCGAGCTCGGCGATGCGCTGCTCGAAGCGTGCACGGTCAGGGCCGTCGCCGTAGACATCGAGCTGCGGCATGCGCTGTGCTGCTTCGGCTCCGTAGTGAGCGCGCAGGGCATCGAAGATGTCGAGCAGGCCGAATGCGTTCTTGCATTCGTTGAACTGGTTCGCGTTGACGATGCGCAGGCGCCGTGGCGCAGCGGGTGATTCGTGCGATCGCATCTTGAGCCGGCCCAGGTCGATGCCGTTCGGAATCACCAGCGCGCCGTGCGGCGAAAGCCCCGCCGCGCGGACCGCCTGCAGCTCGTCGTTGGAAACGAAAATGGTGGCGCTGGCCCGGCGTGCGAGCCCTCTTTCGACGAGCCGCTTGACGGCCGAAACCGCGTTGCGCTGCCAGAGGAAATGCACGCCGTGATGCGTGTGCACCGTGGGCACGTCGCGCAAGCCGCACAGCAGCCGGGCCAGCAGGCCGGCGCCGTAGCCGTGCGAGTGCACGATCTGGATGTTGCGCTCCTTGATGTAGCGGTGCAGTCCGAACAGCGTCACCGGATCGATCGATCGGCTCGGAATGCACAGCATGCGCTCACGCCCGACCGCGATGCGAAAGCGGCTCCAGTACGGCTCCTGCTGCGGGCAGGCGACATGGAATTCGTAGCGCTCGCCGAGGGACTTGAGCAGCTGGTGCATGTGCTCCGGCGCGCCGCCCATGTCGGCGCGCGAAGTGAGCATGAGCAGCCTGGGTTTTGCGGATGCCCAGCCGAGGCGTTTGTTTGCAGTCATGCGATTCGAAAAACTCAGCGCGCGTCGTCAGGCCGATTCAAGCTCAACAGGCCGCGCACCACGCCGCCCGAGAACTCCGCATACGGATCGTATTCGGGCTCGTCGACGCTGGCTTGCGGAATGTCGAGGCCGGGGTTGGCGTTGGTCGGAACGAGGTTGACGACGACGTCGACCGCCGTGCCGGGCATCGGATTGGTGCCGCTGCTCTGGGCGAGCGCGCCGGTGCTGGCGGCGAGCAGTGCGAAAGCGAAGGACAGGCGAATCATCTCGAGAACTCCTCGCGGACTCAGTAGCTCAGTAGCTCAGTAGCCGAAGCCCAGGCCCACGCTGAGCGCGAACTCGGTATCCAGGCCGAGGCGCTGGCCGAGGTTGGTCACGCCCATGGTGATCGTGGCCGGCCAGTGCGATACCGGCGCCACCGACAGGCCGGCATTGGTGAAGCGGCCGGTGTGCTCGACGAGCAGCGAAAATCGCGTGGTGTAGTAGAACGCGAGCGAGCCGATGGCCTGCACGCCGTTCTTGCCCGGATCGGCGTAGGCCTCGTTGCCGGCACCGAGATTGACGACCACGCCGTAAGGTCCGCCGAGGTTCAGGAAGCGGCTGAGCACTGCGTAATAGCTCTCGTCACTGTTGTCCTTGAGCTTGCCCCAGCGGCCGAAACCGTTCGCGCCGATCGCCACGCTCGTATACCAGGGCAGGTTGCGATGCAGCTTGATGCCGAGCGAGCCGGAATCGCCGAAGCCGTCGCTGCCGCCTTCGCTGCGTGACAGCGAAGCCGAGCTCACCGCGAGATCGGCTCCGACGAGTTGATCCGGATCCCCGAGCCCGAGCGCGAAGCCGAGCCCGCCGTCGACGTCGCTGTTGCCGGCCGGCGATTGCGCGGTCTGCCCATAGAAGCCGAAGCCGGCGGTGCGCCAGCGCGCGCCGTAGGCAACCGGCGTCTGGATCGACGAAGCGGCGATGCCGCGTACCGCGGCCGACACACTGCCTTGCTCGCTCTGCGCCTGCGTCAGCTGCGCGCATCCGTACAGCAGGCAGGCGCACAACGCTTTCATCAACCGACTCGAATCCGCTTGCATTCCGATCCCCCGTTGGAGCGGTGATGATGCTCAGGCCGCATGACAATGAATCGGCGCACTCGGGATCGGCGTATTCGATGCGCCGTACCAGCGTTGCCAGAGTTCGGTGCCGAGCGCGGCGTCGAGCGCCCGCGCTTCGGGCTCGGCGACACTGCGGATGCGCGCCGTGAGGTCGGCCGGCATGTCGGGCTTGTCGCGATCGGCCAGCGTCGAATAAAGCAGACGCTGCACGATCGGCATGCGCTTGACGAGCGCCACCGGCGAAGGCTGGCCGTTGCGCTTGAGCATCTTCGATGTGCGATTCACCCAGCGCGCGAGCCAGCTCATGCGCGGTCGCGCGGCCGCGTTGATCTTGGCTTGCAGATCATCCGGCAGCTTCTGCTCGCTGACTTGCAGGAAGCGGCACAGCCGCGCGTAGAAGCCTTGCGGATCGGACTGCAGGTCATCGAAGCAGGCCACCAGGATGCGCTCGCGATCGAAGCGCTGCAGATACGGTTGCAGCATCGTGTGATAGCTCACCGAGCGCGGATCGAAGCGGCGCTCCACCCAATCACGAATGCTGCCCGCGAAGCGGCCGTTGCGGCGGGCGAACAGGTAGTTGGACATCACGAACTGTTCGGGCCGGCGATAGAACACGATCAGGCGAACCTCGGGCCCCAGCGTGTCGAGGATGCGCTGTGCGCAATTGGGGTTGCGCAGGTAGCGATGGGCGATTTCGCCGATGCGTTGCTGCGGTCCGGCGCGCTCGAAGAAACGCTCGTACCAGGCCAGGCCGCGATGGAAATTCAGATCGAAGAAAGTCGTCTCCTTGACCGGCGAGACGTGGATCTGCGGATGCCGTTCGAGTGCCTGGAACAGCCAGGTGGAGCCGGCTTTTCCGGTGCCGATGTAGAGAAAGTCTGGAATCATGCGACGGAGCGTCGAAGGGCACCGATAGCGCGGGCCGGATGCCCGAAAACGCCGAAGGATAGAGGCGAATTGTGATGATCTCGTGATGCCCCTGCCGGCAGCGGAAAGCGAGCCCACGGCTGTCTCCAAGCTGCCATGTTCTAACCATAGAGTGCTTCGCTATCGAGTGTTGCAGCCATGGATTGGCGAGCACGCCAGGAAGCATCGACTAAAGCCGCCAATCCAGCAGCCGCGATCGGTGCTTCTCCATCCATGACCAATGGGGCGGGGAATGCGGGTAGCCATCATCCATTACTGGTTCACGACCTGGCGCGGCGGTGAGCGCGTCTTTGAAGAGCTGCTGCGCCTGTTCCCGGATGCGGACGTGTATGCGCACGTCGCCGACCAGAAGCTGATCGACAGCCGCGTGCCGGGCCTGCAGGTCCGCGAGACCTGGATCGCGAAGCTGCCGCTGGGCCGCAAGCTGTTTCGCCTGTACCTGCCGCTGATGCCGATGGCGCTCGAGAGCCTCGACCTGCAAGCCTACGATCTCATCATCAGCAGCGAATCCGGCCCGACCAAGGGCGTCATCAAGCGCCCGGACGCCTTGCACATCTGCTACTGCCATTCGCCCATGCGCTACATCTGGGACATGTCGGCGCAGTACCGTCGCAACGCCGGCCTGCTCAAGGGCCTGTTCCTGTCGCTGATCTCGACCTGGATGCGCGTCTGGGATGTGACCACCTCGATGCGGGTGGATGCCTTCATCGCCAACTCGCTGTTCGTCTCGCGCCGCATCTCCTCTTATTACGGACGCGGCAGCACGGTGATTCATCCGCCGGTGCGCATGCAGAGCGTGCGCGGGCTTTCCCAGCGTGATCGCAGCGCCCGCAATGGCCCAGGCGAAGAGCCGTATTACGTCGTGGCCAGCGAGCTCGTCGCCTACAAGCGCGTGGAACTGGCGATCGAGGCGGCTCAGCAGCTCGGCCGCAAGCTCGTGGTCGTCGGCGAGGGCGAGCAGTTCAAGGCGCTCAAGGCGATGGCCGGTCCGAACGTGCACTTCGCCGGCCGCGTCAGCGACGACGAGTTCGCCGGCTGGCTCGCCAATGCGCGCGCCCTGCTGTTCCCGGGGCTCGAAGACTTCGGCATCGTGCCCGTCGAGGCCATGGCCAATGGCACGCCGGTGATCGCCTATGCCCGCGGCGGCGCGCTCGAGTACCTGATGGACGGCGTCAATGGCGTGGGCTTCTCGACGCAGAGCGTCGATGCGCTGGCGGCTGCGATAAAGCGCTTCGAAAGCATCGAATCGAAACTGCGTCCGGAAGCGGTGCGGGCGAGTGTGCTGCGCTTTGGTCCGGAGCGCTTCCAGCAACAGTTCCTGCAGGTGCTCGACAGCCTGCTCGACCAGCGCGCCGACCTGCCACGCCCGAGCGCGGCGCCCTCGCATCCGCGCGTGTTTCCGATCAGCGCCGCGCTGCGCGATGCCGATATCGAACGGCTTCCGCGTCCGGTGCTGAGCTCGGTTCCCTGAGCCGGCCGGGCGGCTCGCGGGTTCACCGACACGTTCATGAAGTCTTCACGTGATTGCAACTTGCGGCCACCAGACTATCGAGAAGGCTGCCGTCGATCGCGCTGACGAACGACCGGGCAGCAACACACACGGGGATTCTTCTTTCGACACGGATATCAGGCGCTCCGAGCGAGTCTCGGGGCCGATGATGCGCGTGTCGCTTGCACGACTCGTCTATCCGAGAGGGGCACGCGCTTTGGGCTTGCAGGTCGTTACGCATCGCATCGCAGTGGCACTGCTGTGCACGGCTGTCCTGAGCGTCGAGGCAGCGGACCCTGCGCCGGCTCAGGCCCAGGAGAAAGCGGCGCCGAGCGCGCTCGATATCTGGGAGTTCGCGGTCGACGGCAACACGGTGCTCGACGAAGACACGATCGCCGCCGTCCTGCAGCCGTTCATGGGCGAAGGCCGCACACCGGAAGACGTCGACGCCGCGCGCGCCGATCTCGAAAAGGCCTACCGCGAACGCGGTTACAAGACCGTGTCGGTCTCCATTCCGCGGCAGACCGTCGCCGAAGGCGTGGTCACGCTGCAAGTCACCGAAGGCCGCATCGGCCATTTGAACGTCATCGGCAGCCGCTACCACTCGATCGACCGCATTCGCGAGCAGGCGCCTGCGCTGGCCGAAGGCACGGTGCCCAACTTCAACGATCTGCGCGACGACATCGTGCGCCTCAACAGCCAGGCCGATCGCCGCGTGACACCCGCGCTGAAGGCCGGCGCGCGTCCGGGCACCGTCGATGTCGATCTGGCCGTCAGCGACGATCTGCCGCTGCATGGCTCGCTGGAACTCAACAACCGCCAGAGCCAGGACACCAGCGAGCTGCGCTCGCTTGCCACGCTTTCGTACGGCAACCTCTGGCAGCGTGGGCACAGCCTGTCGCTGTCGTACCAGACCGCGCCGCGCAATACCGACGACGCGAAGGTGTTCTTCGGCTCCTACCTCGCACCATTCAGCGATGACTTCAGCCTGCTGTTCAATGGCCTGAAGTCCGACAGCAACGTCGCCACCGTCGGCGGCGTCGGCGTGGTCGGTGCGGGCAAGAGCTTCGGCGTGCGCGGCGTGTGGACGCTGCCGAGCCCGGACGACCTGTATCAGTCGTTCACCGCGGGCATCGACTACAAGCGCTTCCGCAACACCGTGAGCCTGTCGACCGCGAGCTTCGATACGCCCGCCACGTACTACCCGATATCGGGCGCGTATACGGCGGTGCTGCGCCAGGGCATCAGTACCACGCAGGTGGACTTGTCGCTCAACTTCGCATCGCAGGCCTTCGGCAGCGATACCCAGGAGCTGCAGCTCAACCGTGCATACGCACGCGGCCAGATGTTCTACGTGCGCGGCAGCCTCGAGCACAACGCGCCGCTGCCGGCTTCGTTCGAAGTCTCGATGCGGCTCGCCGGGCAGTGGACCGACCAGCCGCTGATCACCAACGAGCAGCTCAACGGCGGTGGCCTGGATACCGGGCGCGGCTATCTCGAGGCCGAATCGCTCGGCGATTACGGCTTCATGGAAAAGCTCGAAGTGCTGACGCCCGAGCTCGCCGACACCTTTCGCGTGGTCGACAGCCTGCGCTTCTTCGCGTTCTTCGACGGTTCGCTGTTGCGGCTGCGCCGCAACCTGCCCGAGACGCCGCCCGAAAGCGCGCTGCTGAGCACGGGTGTCGGCTTGAACCTGCAGTTGCTGAAGGTCTTGAACGGTTCGGTGGTCTGGGCGATGCCGCTCGACGACGGGCCCGCTACGCAATCCGGCGACAGCCGCTGGCTGTTCCGTGTCTGGGGAAGTTTCTAAGAGACGTTTATGATCATTCGCACGCTCCATCACTTCACTGCTTCGACGCGGCGCTTCGGCGCGCTCGCGCTTTCCGTGGTCCTTTGCGCCCTGGCGCTGGCGCCGTCCAGCGCGCAGGCCTGGTGGAACGGCGACTGGGCGTACCGCAAGGCGATCACCCTCGATCCGGTCGCCGCCGGCGTCACGGGCGAAGTCGGCACCGTGCCGGTGCTCGTGCGCCTGCACGAAGGCGTGTTCCGCTTCGCCGACGCGGCGCCCGAAGGCGCCGACCTGCGGTTTGTCGCAGGCGACGACAAGACCCCGCTCAAGTTCCACATCGAGCGCTACGACGAGGTGTTCAACCTCGCCTTCGTCTGGGTGCAGGTGCCGGTGACGGCCGGCAAGCCGACGCCGATCTGGCTCTACTACGGCAACCCGAAAACCACCGGCGAATCCGATTCGCGCGCCACTTACGACGCCGACCAGATGCTGGTCTATCACTTCTCGGAGCGTGGACAGCCGGCGATCGATGCGAGCGGCAACGGCAACTCGGCAACGGTTCCGTTCGCATCGGTGGACAGCGGCCTGATCGGCGGCGCGGCGCGCATCGGCCAGACCGCGCTCGCGCTGCCGCTCGAACTCTCCGCTGCGCTGGCGCAGCGCCCGGCGACCACCTGGTCGATGTGGGTGAAGCCGGCGACGGCCGAGAGCGATGGCGTGGTCTATTCGCAGCGCGAAGGCGAGGCGAGCCTGCGCATCGCGCTGGCGCGTGGCGTTCCTTACGTGGCCATCACCGGCAATGCCGGCGAGGCCTGGCGCATCGACGGCGTCGCGGCGACCACGCCGGATCGCTGGACGCACCTGGCCGTGGTGTCGGGCCCCAACAACAAGGTCACGCTCTACGTCGATGGCAAGCCCGTCGGCAGCGCCGACGCGCGCGTGGTGCAGATGAAGACCGCTGCGGTGCTCGGCGGTGAAGACGCCGCGACGCTGGCCGCGACGTTCTCGGGCGAGATCGACGAGCTGCAGGTCTCGCGCACCGAACGCAGCGCCGCCTGGCTGCAGCTGGCGGCGTCGAACCAGGGCACCGAAGACAAGCTCGTCGGCTTCGCCGGCGACGAAGCGAAATCGACCTTCAGCACCGGCTACGTCGGCATCATCATGCACTCGGTCACGCTCGACGGCTGGGTGATCATCGGCGTGTTGATCGTGATGATGTTCATCAGCTTCGCGGTGATGGCGGCCAAGGGCTCGCAGATCAGCGCGGTGGCCAAGGCCAATGCCGCCTTCCTCGAGCTGTTCCGGCTTTCGCGCGGCGATTTCCTCGCCCTGCATCACAAGCTCGATGGGGACAGCCAGGAGATTCCGCGCGAGCAGCGACTGCTTTCGCGCAAGGCGCCGCTGATGCAGATGTTCCGCACCGGCGTCGAAGAGCTGCGCGACCGCCTGCACGGCGAAGCGCGCGGCGGCATGCGCAACGGCGTGATCTCGTCGCAGTCGATCGAAGCGATTCGCGCGGCGATCGACAGCAAGATGATTCGCGAGGTGCAGTCGCTCAACAAGCGCATGGTGCTGCTGACGATCGCGATCTCGGGCGGCCCGTTCATCGGCCTGCTCGGCACCGTGGTGGGCGTGATGATCACCTTCGCCGCGGTGGCGCAGGCCGGCGACGTCAACGTCAACGCGATCGCGCCGGGTATCGCCGCTGCGCTCGCGGCGACGGTGGCGGGTCTGTTCGTCGCGATCCCGGCGCTGTTCGGCTACAACTACCTGCTGATCCGCATCAAGGAAATCAACGCCGAGATGCAGGTGTTCGTCGATGCCTTCATCACCCGCATGGCCGAGAACTACAACTCGCCCGACGGTCTGCACGCGCTCGCGAACGACCGATAGGAGCCCGCCATGCAGCTCCAGGAAGACAAGCCCTACGACGACATCAACATCACGCCGATGCTGGATCTGGCGTACGTGCTGCTCGTCATCTTCATCATCATGACCACGGCGGCGGTGCAGGGCGTCAAGGTCAACCTGCCCAAGGCCAGCAACCAGCCGAGCCTCGCCAAGCCCAAGACCGTGGCGATCACCATCGCGGGCGACGGCAAGGTGTTCATGGATGCGGTGCCGGTAACGATGGCCGAGCTGTCCGAACGCCTGCGCCAGAAGAAGGCGCAGATTCCGGATCTGCCGGTGGTGGTGCGCGGTGACACCACCGCGCAATACGGCAACGTCGTGCAGGTGCTCGCGCTGTTGTCCGAGCTGGGCATCACCCAGCTCGGACTGGTCACTCAGCGCCTGGTGCAATAAGCGCAGATGAGCCGTCCATGAGCGACTTCGATCGCGATTCCGACCAGGCCAAGCCGAGCGCCTGGCGCAAGCCGCTGCTGGGCCTGGCCGCGCTCGCGCTGCTGGCCCTGGTCTTTTATGGAATCTATCGCTTCGTCACGAGCGATCCGGGCCCGCAGCGCAAGCCGGTTCCCGAAGTGGTGAAGCTGCAGCTGATTCCACCGCCTCCGCCCCCACCGCCGCCTCCGCCGCCGCAGCCCAAGCAGGAAGTCGAGCCGCCGAAGGAAGCGTTCAAGGCGGTGGTGCCGCAGAACGAGCCGCCGTCGCCGACGCCGAAATCCGAAGCGCCTCCGGGCCCGCCGGCGCTCGATGCGCAGGGCGAAGGTCCCGGCGACGGCTTCGGCCTGGCGGGGCGTCCGGGTGGCGGCGACTGGCTCGGCGGTGGTGGCGGAGGCGGTGGCGGCAGCGCCATCGGCTGGTACGCCACGCTGCTGCAGCAGAAGGCGCAGGAAGCGGTGCAGAAGCAGCCTCGCCTGATCGGGCGCCGCTATCGCGTCGGCGTGCGCATCTGGTTCGAGTATCCGCAGGGCGTGACGCGCGTGGAGCTGCGCGAGAGCACTGGCGATCCGAAGCTCGACGAGCTGCTGCGCAGCACCTTGCGGTCGATGTCGCTGCCGTCCGAAGCGCCGCCGCAAGGCGTGGTCCAGCCGATGGTGCTGCAGGTGACGGCGACGTGATTCCCTTTTTCTCCTTTCGATCTGCCGCGCCGTGCAAGGCCGCGGAAACCGTATCTGGCGTGGAGCTTGTTCCCATGATGGCATCCGAACGCAGTGGCGCTGGCCGCATGCGCGCACACAAGATGTTTTCGCTGACGCTGCTCGCGAGCGCGGCGTCCCTGTTCGGAGTGCAGGCGCAGGCGCAGGACGCCGCGCCGCAGCCGCCGGCCGAAGCGGCGGCGGCCCCGAGCGTGACCGAAGAGCTGATCCGCATGCTCGCCGAGCACAACGCGATCAAGAAGGAAGACGCCGAGAAGCTTATCGAGCGCCTGCGCGTGGAGCAGGGCGGTGCGCCTGCGGCTGCGGCCACCGCGGCGACGCCCGAGCCCAAGGGCCGCGTGCGCGTGTATTACCTGCCCGAATCGCAGAAGCAGAAAATGCGCGAGGAGCTCAAGCAGGAAGTGATGGAGACCGCCAAGGCCGAGAACTGGGCCGCGCCGAACCGCTTTCCCGAATGGGTCGATCGCATCAAGTTCGAAGGCGACGTGCGCGTGCGCGAAGAATTCGACCTGATGGATTCGAGCAACGATCCGTTCGTCATCAACTATCAGGATCTCAACAGCGGCGCGCCGTACAACGTCGGCCTGGCGGATACCAACCAGCCGCTGCCGCCGCTCATGAACACCACCGAGGACCGCAACCTGATGCGCCTGCGCGCGCGCTTGGGGCTGGCCGCGCAGATCAACGACGACATGACGGTGAACCTGCGCCTGGCCACCGGCAACACGGTGAACCCGGTCTCGACCAACCAGACGCTCGGCAACAACTTCAACCGCCTCACCTTCCAGCTCGAACGCGCTTACATCGCCTACAAGCCGATCGACGGCCTGTCGCTCTACGCCGGCCGCATGCCGAGCATCTTCCGCACCAGCGAGCTGGTGTGGGACGAAGACCTCAACTTCGACGGCTTCGGCGCGACGTACCAGGAGAAATCCGGCGTGGTGCGCCCGTTCGTGAGCGTCGGCGCGTACTCGGTGCAGAACACCGCCTTCGATTTCCCGTCGACGCGCTCGGTCAAGAGCAGCAGCCGCGATCGCTGGTTGCTCGCGCTGCAAGTCGGTGAGGACGCCAAGATCACCGACGACGTATCGCTGAGCGCGGCCGCGGCCTACTACCACTTCACCAACATGCGCGGCGAGCCGTCTGCGCCCTGCTTCGCACCGACCGCCGATTTCGCCTGCGACACCGACGATTCGCGTCCCGCGTTCATGCAATACGGCAATACGCTGTTCGGCCTGCGCAATCTCGAGCTCGAGAACGCCGACGATCCGCAGTTCCAGTATTTCGGGCTGGCCTCGCGCTTCCGTATCGCCAGCGTGAACTCGCGCCTCGACTGGGCCATGCCGAACGCGATGCACCTGCTGTGGGACTTCGAGTACGCCTACAACTTCGGCTTCGACAAGAACGACGTGCGTCGCCTCGGGCCGGTCAACAACTACGGCTACACCAGCGACCCGGGCGCCGCATCGCCTTACCAGGGCGGCAACAAGGCCTGGCTCACGCAGTTGCAGGTCGGCCATCTCGATGTCGCCGAATACGGCAAGTGGCATTTGCGCGGCGGCTACCGCCGCCTCGAATCCGATGCGCTCGTCGACGCCTACACCGATTCGGACTTCCATCTCGGCGGCACCAACGCCAAGGGCTTCTTCCTCGCCGGTGCGCTCGGCTTCACGCACAACGCCTGGCTCAGCGCGCAGTACTTCGGTGCCACCGAAGTGTCCGGACAATCGTTCGCGGTCGACGTGCTGCAGTTCGATCTGCATGCGCGCTTCTAGTTTCGGAGCCGAACATGAAACGCGAACTCAGGCCCTGCGTAGTTGAATTTTTTACCGGTCCCTCTTCCGAGTTCCCTCTCCCGCCTGCGGGAGAGGGTGGTCCGAAGGACCGGGAGAGGGGCGGCCCAGAAAGCGAGCCCGCTGTGCCGAGCGGCCCTCTCTCCCCCGCTACGCGGGGACTCTCTCCCGCAAGCGGGAGAGAGGAACGGCCAGGCGGGCTGGATCAGGGGATGCGAAGCGCATTTCTGATCGGTGCCGTGATGCTCTGCGCATCCGGCTCCGCCCACGCGCAAACGCCCGAAGCCAGGCTGCGCGACCAGTTGCGCCAGTCGGTGACCGAGCTGCGCCAGGTGCAGGACGAAAACGCCGCGCTCAAGTCCGAGCTCGACAACCTGCGCCGCAACGGCCCGGCTCCGGTTGCGGCGCCGACACCGGCGCCGAAGGCCGAGGCTCCGGCCGTCGATGCGGCCGAGCTGCGCCAGGCCCGTGCGCGCGCATCGAACGAAGCCGCACGCGCCAGGCAGCTCGAAGAACAGCTCGCCGCAACCCAGAAAGTGCTCGTGCAGTGGCAGGACTCGCAGAAGCAGGCGGCGCAGCTCGCCCGCACGCGCGATACGGCGGCACGCGAGTTCGAAACGCAGCTCGCGCAGACGCGTGAAACCGTCACCGCCTGCGAGGCCAAGAACGCCACGCTGGTATCGATCGCCGACGAACTCGTCGGCCGCTATCGCAACAAGGGCGCGCTCGCGAGCGTGAGCGATCGCGAGCCGCTGCTGGGCCTGTCGCGCAAGTACGAACTGATCGCGCAGGAATATCGGGGCCGGATCATCGACGCCAGCGTGCAGCTGCCGTCGGTCGAAGAAACCCAACAGAAACCGCAATGAGTACCGCTGCCATGACCGCTACCGAACTATTGAATTCGCTGTCCCCCGACGACGTCGCCGAAGCGCTGCGCAAGGCGGGCTATCGCGCCAGCGTCGGCGACACCCCGTCGGGCCCGCAGATCCAGAGCGCGGCGCAAGGGCTGGGCTTCTTCGTCGCGTTCGGTAACGAGCTGCCGAGCGAGGCGGGGCGCTATGCCGACTTTTCGTTCCACTGCTGGATCGCGATCGAAGGCAGCTTGCCGGCCGGGCTCATCGAAGGCTGGAACGAAGGCAAGCGCTTCGCGCGCCTGTTCCGCCGCAACCAGCTGCTGGTGCTGACGATGGACGTGCTCGTCGCAGGCGGCGTGGCGCCGGGCAACCTGCAGGCGCAGATCGAAATCTGGGACCGCGTGATCCAGGACTTCTTGCATCACCTGAAGCGTCCCGTCTCGAACGGCGCATCGAACAGCGCATCGAACAATGCATCGCATGGCGCGCCGGAAGCCGCACCGGCGTCGGCTGCTTCGGCCTGAGATGTCGCTGCGCCCGGCGCTCCGCGGCTTGGCGATCGTGGCCGCGCTGTTGCAGGCGCAGGCCGCGAACGCCGCCGACGTGTGCGTGGATTTGCCGGGCGACGTGTCGATCGCATGCCTGAACGCCGAACTCGCGACGCTCGCCGAGCGCAGTGCGGACCAACGGCAATGGGCGCCGCCGCTGGCCGGCGCGTCCGCACCGGAGTCGCCGACCGCGGCCGGGCTCTACAACCAGACTGCCACGCGGATCCGCATGGGCAGTTCCTTTGGCGTGTCGGTGATTCCGCACCGGCCTTCGCAGTACTACCGGCCGCCGCTGTTGCAGCCGTCTCGTTGACCGTCCGCGACGGAGTGACCCGAACATGAAATCCAAGCCGCGCGGACCCGTGTCCACCGAACTCGCCTCTCCGATGCCGCTGCATTTGTCCGTGCAGGGCAAATGGAAGCGCAGCGCCCTGCTGAGCGGCATGGGTCTTTCGGTGATGGCCGCCACCACCTGGAGCGGCGCGGCGCCAGCGGCCAACCCGCAGTTCGGCAGCGCGGCGTATTTCGCCCAGCGCACGGGTGCACCGGCGCCGACGGCCAAGGCCGACGCGGCCGCGGGCAACCTCGGCCAGAACGTCGGCAGCGGTGTCGTCACCACACCCGAACAGGCGCGCATCCGCGCCGAGCGTTCGATCACCAACCTGAGCCGGGCGGTGCAGGCGATCAATTCGGCGCAGGTCGCGCAGTCGGCCGCGCGCCAGCTTGCGCTGCAGACGCCGGCCAACGTGCCCGATGGCCTCGGCGCCGGTGGTTTGCAGGTATCGGCTTCGGCCGCGCTCGATGTCGCCAATCCCAATGCCTGCGCGAGCACCAACACCTGCAGCTGGCAGAACGCCGAGCTGCCGACGCAGACCACCTCGGGCAACGCGACCACCGTCACCGTCAGGCAGAACGCCGACAAGGCGATCCTGACCTGGGATTCGTTCAGCATCGGCCAGCACACCACGCTGCATTTCGACCAGAGTGCGGGCACGCAGCGCGACGGCACCAACAACTGGATCGCGCTGAACCGCGTGAGCGGCTCGGCCGCGCCGAGCCAGATCTACGGCAGGATCCTCGCCGAAGGCACCGTCTACCTGATCAACCAGAACGGCATCCTGTTCGCCGGTTCGAGCCAGGTGAACGTGCACTCGCTGGTGGCCAGCACGCTGCCGCTGTACCTGCCCACGGGCGCCACGAGCCTGAAGCCCGGCGACGACGCGGGCTACCTGGCCTACAGCAACAGGCTGTTCCTCGAAACCGGTATCACCTCGGTCGGATCCAACACCGCCTCGGGCCGCATCCTCGGCCTCGACAACGCCACCACGCTGTCCGCCGCGCAGGCGCTGAACCTGCCGGGCGACATCAAGATCGCAGCGGGGGCTTCGATCAAGACCGACACGCTCGGCTACTCGCTGATCGCGGCTCCGAACGTCGACAACGCGGGTGCGATCGCGGCGACCGAAGGGCAGGTGATCCTGGCGGCCGGCCTCGGCGTGACGCTCAACAATTCGGCGAGCGGCTCGAACCGGCTCGATCCGGTCCTCACGGGCCGCATCTTCGACGGCTCCACCGACGTCACCCCGCATTCCACGCTCACGCATTCGGGTCTCATCGAATCGCCGCGCGGCAACATCACCCTGCTCGGCAACCGGATCGAGCAGAACGGCGTGCTCGCTGCGACCAGCAGCGTGACGCGGCCGGGCAGCATCAACATCGTCGCGATCGACGAAGAAGGTCAGCGCACCGGCACCGTGCGCATGAGCGGCCGGTCGATGACCGCGCTGCTGCCGGACGCCAACGACGAAACCACCATCAGCACCGACACCGCGACGCAGACCTTCCAGCGCGGCGGCATCAGCCTGCGCGGCGGTGCGGTGACGATCGAGAACGGCGCGCTGATCGAAGCGCCCGGACAGAACGTGACGATCTCCGCGGTGGCGCAGACCACCGGCGCGATCCGCTTCGGCGGCGGCCAGGGCTGGGTCGCCGGACGCATCTACATCGACGACGGCGCGATCGTCGACGTCGCCGGCCTGGCCGACGTGCAGATGAGCATGGCCGACAATCTCGTCACCATCGCCCGCCTGGGCCTCAACGAATTCGCCGACATGCCGCTGCAGCGCGACGGCGTGCTGTTCGGCAGCGGCGTGACGGTGGACTCGCGTCAATCGGGCACGCGCGCGGACGGCTCGACCTGGGTCGGTACGCCGCTCGCCAACGTCGGCGGCTACGTCGACCAGGTTCCGCGCGGCATCAAGGAGCTGCTGCTCGACGGCGGCAACATCGCGCTCGCGGGCGGCGAAGTGATCACGCGCGGCGGCTCGACGCTGAACCTCGACGGTGGCTATCTGCACTACCTCGGCGGCGTCATCACGACGACGCGCCTGATCGCCGCCAACGGCGCGATCATCGATATCGCCGACGCCGATCCGAACCTTGCGTACATCGGCCTGGCGGGTGTGCACGTTTCGCAGCAGTCGCGCTGGAACGTCACCTCGTACTACGTCAATCCGCTGCTGACCGCGATGGGCGGGCACTACGAATCGTCGTACATCGAAGGCGGCAACGCGGGCACGCTGCAGGTCTACGGCAACAGCGCCACCGTGCTCAACGGCACCATCTCGGCGCAGGCGATGTCGGGTCGCCACCAGGTGGCCGATGCCGATCTTGCGGTCGGCGGCTCGTTCTACGCCGGGCAGGGCAACAACAATTCGCTCGGCTCGCTGGTCTATTCGGACGCGGCGTTCACGCCGGCCGGGCCGAGCTACGTGGTTCGCGACGAGGTCACGCGACTCGACGCCGGCTTCGATGCGGGCAGCGCGCTCGACGACGTCGATGCGAGCCTGAGCGCCTGGACGCAGATTTCGGGCAAGGACCTGGGTGCGGGCGGTTTCTCGTCGGTCACGCTGGTCGCCGACAGCCCCGCGCAGACCGGCTCGGCCACGCGCACGCCCGAAGGCGGCGAGATTCGCGTCGAAGGCAGCGGGCTCGCGGTGCAGCCGCTCGGCCGTATCGAGCTGGTCGCGGCGCGCGTGACCATCGAAGGCGATCTGGTGGCGCGTGCGGGCGACATCAGCGTGATCGCCACCGGCCACACCGGCGTCGAAGGCTCGACGCTGCCGACGCAGGCGGACGGCGCGCCGGTGGCCGGCGACATCAGCGTCGGCGCGGGCGTGAAGCTCGATACCAGCGGTGTCTGGGTCAACGATACCGGGCTCAGCGAAGACCAGATCAGCGGCGCTGCGACGATCGACGGCGGCAGCATTTCGCTGGTGACGCTGCAGAACGCGGCGCTGCAAGGCAATCGCGCGGTCGACACCACCGGCTCGATCAGGCTCGGCGAAGGCAGCCTGCTCGATGTTTCGAGCGGCGGCCGCGTGCGGCCCGACGGCAGCCTGTCGCAATCGGCAAAGGGCGTGCTCGACGGACGCGGCGGCGACATCGCGCTGCAGGTTTATGCGATCAACAACGGCTTCGTGTTCGGCGGTGAAGCCCTTCCGCTGCCGAGCTCGCGTCCAACGCAGGGCCAGCTCGATCTCGGTGGCGAACTGCGCGGCTACGGCTTTGCCGGTGGCGGCCGGCTGTCGCTGCGCGCGCTCGGCATCCAGATCGGCGGCAGCGACGACAGCGTCGGCGCAGGCACGCTGCATCTGGCCAGCGATTTCTTCAGCCAGAACGGTTTCGGTGCGTATACGCTGAGCTCGATCTACGACGCCACCATCGTCGACGGCGCTCAGGTGCAGATCACGCAGTCGAACTACGTTGCCGATCGCGAGGCGCTGCTCGGTGCGGCGGTTCCGACCGGAAGCGCGCAGTTCCTCGAACACGTGAGCATCGGCAGGCTCGACGACTATCGTCGCGAAGCCACCGACTTTTCGCTCTACGCGGGCGATCATCTGAACTGGCGCAGCGGCGGCCGTCCGGCCGACTACAGCGCCCAAGGCATTGCCGGCACGCTCACGCTCGGCGAAGGCGCGAGCCTGTTCGGCGATGCGCGCGCTTCGATCCTGCTGGGCTCGGTCAACCGGCTCAGCGTTCGCGGCAGCATCGTCGCGCACGGCGGCCGCATCACGCTCACCGGCGATACCGCCAACAGCGGCTATTCGCAGATTCCGGGCACCGTCAACAACGCGGCCTACAGCAGCGGCAGCGATTCGATCTGGATCGGCCGCAACGTGGTGCTCGACGTTTCCGGCGTCAGCGTGCTCGATCCGCTCGCGGGCAGCGCCCACGTCGATGGAAAGGACGCGAGCGTGCGCCACGGCGACGTGCTCGACGGCGGCACGGTCACGCTGACCAACGACACCGGCACCATCATCACCGAGCGCGGTGCGGACGGCAGCAAGCCGAGCATCAACGCTTCGGGCACGCAGACCACGCTCGATCTGCCGAACACCGGCGACGGCACTCTGCATTCGCAGACGGTCTGGAGCGATGGCGGCAGCATTCGCATCGGTGCGGCGGTCGGGCTGTACTTCGACGCGCAACTCCATGCGGCAGGCGGGCATCCGTCGGCCGCCGGAGGCACGCTGGCGGTGACGCCGCTGGCCGGGCTGCGCTACACGACCTCGAACGGTTTCACCGGCGCCACGCGGCTCGAAGTGGGCAAGACGCCGGTGGCCCTGCCGGGCGGCAACGGGGCGCCGGGGCAGCAGGTCGAAGATCAGGCCTCGGGCGTCATCAACTTTTCGACGAGCCTGCTCGACGGTTCGGGCATCGCCACCTTGCAACTCGGTGTCGATCCGACGCTCAGCGACAGCGGCGCGCTGCCGGTGGTGTTCGCCGACGGGGTGTCGATCCGGGTCGCCCGAGCGCTGACCATCAATGCCTCTGCGATCGTCTACGGCGGCGACCGCGACGACACCACGATCACGCTCGAAGCGGGCTATGTGAACCTGCACGGTTATGCGCCGGGTGCGATCTACGAAGAGATCGTCACCCAGCCATCCAATAGCGAGGACGTCGATCTGGTCGTCAATGCGCAGTCCATCGACATGGGCGGCCAGTTCTCGCTGCAGGGCTTCGGCAGCGCGGTGTTCAACAGCGAAGGCGACATTCGCTTCATCACGCCGGCGCAGTACATGTATCGGCTCGATAGCACCGGATCGGCTACCGCGATTCCGGGTGTGCTCTACACCTCGGGCAATCTCACCTTCAAGGCCGACCAGATCTATCCGGCCACCGGCAATACCTTCATCATCGATGCCGTCGCCGACGACGGTTACGGCACCACCGTGAGCTTCGAGCGCAACGAAGGTGCTCCGCGACACAAGGTTCCGCTTTCGGCCGGCGGTGCGCTGCTCGTCGATGCGACGCATATCGAGCAGTCCGGCATTCTGCGTGCGCCGTCGGGCCACATCGTCCTGGGCATCACCAATGCCGGCGACCAGAGCGCGCGCGAACTCTTCAGCTTCTTCGGCGTATCGGCGGACGGCCGCGACGGTACCCTGCTGTTGCCGCGTACGCGCACCGCGACGGTGAAGCTCAACGGCGGCAGCATCACCTCGGTTTCGCTCGGCGATTCGGTGATTCCGTACGGCGCCACCGTCGACGGACAGAACTGGCAGTACGACGGCACCGCCCACAGTCCGACACCGGCGACCTCGATCAGCAATCTCACAGCTCCGCCGGACAAGCAGATCGCGATCAGCGGAAGCAACGTCACGATCACCGCCAACGCGGTCGTCGATCTGTCCGGCGGCGGCGATCTGCAGGCCCAGGAATGGGTGCCCGGCGTCGGTGGTACGCGCAACGTGTTGTCGAGCACCAACACGGTCTACGCCGGCGGTAGCGAGCGACAGCAGCCGCTCTACAGCGATGGTCGCGCGGTCTATGCGGTGATTCCGGGCTATGCGAGCTCGGTTGCCGCCTACGATGCCGCGCTGGTGTCGGGCGATCCGCTGATCGGCAAGAGCGTGTATCTGTCCGGCGGTGGCGGGCTGCCGGCCGGCATCTACACCTTGTTGCCGGGTGAATACGCCACGCTGCCGGGCGCCTTCCGCGTGGTGCAGGACACTTCGGCGATCGATACGTCCGCCTCGCTCAATCAGCGCCTGGCCGACGGTACACGCCTGCAATCGGGCTACTACGTGGATCACTACACGGGCGCTCGCGATGCGCGCAGCACGGCGTTCTACGTGCAGTCCGGTGTGGTCTGGAAGCAGTATTCGCAGTACTCGCTGACGAGCGCGAACACCTACTTCGCCGAACTCGCCGAAACCCAGGGCCGCGTGACACCCCGTCTGCCGGTCGATGCCGGCCAGCTGGTGCTCGCGGCGACGCGCTCGCTCGATGTCCGCGCCACGCTGCAGGCTGCGGCGGGCGAGGGCGGCGCCGGCGCGCTGGTCGATATCGCGGCCAACCAGATCATGCTGGTTCCCGAGGTCGTCGCCGTCGCCAGGGACGAGGACAACAAGGAAGATCCCAAGGATCCGCGCTACGGCTACGTGCAGCTCGATGTCGACCAGCTCAACGGACTCGGAGCGAGCAGCCTGCTGATCGGCGGCATTCGCTCGCGCACCGACCAGGGCGACTACATCGACGTGCGCGCCAGCGACGTGGTCGTCGACACCGGTGCCGGCGCCGCGCTGTCGGCACCCGAAATCGTCCTGGTCGCCAACGCGAATGGCAACGGTGTCGATGTGCGTTCGGGCAGCCGTATCGAGGCGGTCGGCACCGTGGCCGAAGGCCGCAGCGTGAACCTGATCGTCGGTCGCACCGGCAATGCACGTACCGAGCAAAGCGGCGACGGCGCCTTGCTGCGCGTCTCCAACGGTGATTCGGTCAGCGTCATTCGCAACAACCTGCCGACTTTCGACGACACCTACGGTCGCCTGAACCTCGGCGAGAACGTGCGCGTGAGTGCCGAAGGCGCGGTCACGCTCGAGTCGGCCGGAGACACGCTCGTCGATGCGACGGCTCGCTTCTCGGCAAAGAACATCGATGCGATCAGCCGTCTCATCAGCTTCGTTTCGAGCGCCCGCCAGGGCGAAGACATCGGCGGCCTCGTCATCGGCCCCGGTACGCTGAATCAGTTCGCCGATGCCGAGCGCATCAACCTGATCAGTCGGGGCAGCATCGATTTCGTCGGCAACCTCGACATCGATCTCGATGCGTCGCTGACGCTCAGCGCGGCGGTCCTGCAAGGCAGCGGCACGGTGAACCTGCAGGCCGGCGAGATCACGCTGGCCAACATGCTCGATGCGACGGTCGAAGAACTCGTCGCCGGCAACGGCTCGCTCAATCTGAGCGCCAACCGCGTGAACTTCGGCGATGGCGCGATCGCCACCGCGGGCTTCGGCGCGGTGAGCATCACCGGCACGCAGGGCTTGGTCGCGGTCGGTGACGGCAGCTTCGATAGCGGCAGTGCAACGCTGGCCCTGCACGCGCCGATTCTCGTCGCCACGGCGGGCAGCGACAGCCTGCTGCGCAGCGCCGCTGCATTGAGCTTCGATACTGCCGGTGCGGGCAGCTCGAAGGTCGGCGGCAGCGCCGGAGGCGCGGTCAAGCTGGAAGGCGCTTCGGTTTCCATCGACAGCCGAATCGAAGCCAGCGCCGGCCGTATCGATCTGGACGCGACCACAGGCGATGTCTCGCTCGGCAGCACCAGCGCGCTGTCTGTCGCGGGTGCCGCGGTGACCGTGCACGACGTCAAGCAGTACGCAGCGGGCGGCCGCATCGGCCTGAGCGCTGCGCAAGGCGACATCGCGCTCGCGCAAGGCTCGGTACTCGATTTCTCGGGCGCGCAGGGTGGCGGCAACGCCGGCGCGCTCGACATCGATGCGGCCCATGGCGACGTGAGCCTCGGCGCCAGCCTGCGCGGCGGCGCGGCCAGCGGTCGCAGCGGTGGTTCGTTCACGCTCGACAGCGCAGGCGCGGTCGATCTGGATGCGCTGGCTTCGCTGCTGGGCAGCGGCGGCGTCAACGGCAAGCTCGCAATCCAAACCGGCAGCGGCAATTTGAGCCTGTCGGCCGGCCGCAGCCTGAGCGCCGATTCGATCAGCCTGTCCGCGACCGGCGGTGCCGGCGGCTACGCCGATGCGCAGGGCCACGTGGTGATTCTCGGCACGCTGAACGTCTCGGGCGAGAAGGGCGGCGACATCGCCTTGTTCGGCCGCAGCGGCGTCGATGTACAGGGCGCGCTGATCGCAACGGGTTCTTCGACGAGCGAACGCGGCGGCAACATCACGCTCGCCACGACCGGCAGCGGCAACGGCACGCTCAACGCGCAGTACGGTTATCAGAACGTCGATGCGGAAGATTCCGGCCGCATCACCATCGGCAACAATGCACGCCTCGATGTGAGCGGCGGCAGCTCGGGCGGTTTGTCGGGTGGACGCCTGAGCTTGCGCGCGCCGCTGCTGGCCGACGGCGATGTCGGTGTCGACGTCGCACCCAGTGGCGCGATCATCGGTGCACGCGAAGTCACGCTCGAGTCCTACGCCACCTGGAGTTCGGCCGACACCGGTGGCGGCGCGACGCACTTCGACGGCATCGTCGATCCGGCGGGCGGCTATACCGCGGCCGGCAAAGCGGCCGAGTCGACCAACGCCGATCACGCCGCGTTCTACCAGACCACGCTGCGCGACTTCGTGCAGCAGCCGGGCTTCGCGTTCGAAGAACGCCTGGGCTTCATCGATCATCTGGTCGTGCGTCCGGGCATCGACCTGGTCAATCCGAATGGCGATATCTCGGTGCTGTCGAACTGGAACCTCGCGGCCGGTACGCGCAACGCCGACGGCACGCTGAGCCTGCAGTACCGCTATCGCAACAGCATCGCGCCGGTGCTGAGCCTGCGTGCGGCGGGCGACCTGAACCTCGACGCGAGCATCAGTGACGGCTTCTTCCTGCTCGGCAACCCGATCGGTGGGCCGACCGACAACACCGCTTCACCGACCGCCAGCGCGCTGATCGCGGCGACGCTGGCGGGCGCCACGCGCGATGCGAGCGGCGCGATCACGACGGTCGATTCGACTTCGTATCGCTTCGTCGCCGGAGCGGATGTCGATGCGGTCGATCCGCTCGCCGTCATCGAGAATGCGGATGGCGACGTGTTGATCGACGGCCACACCGTCGTGGCGACCCTCGGTCGTCCGCTCTACGTGCCGACGATGATCCGCACCGGCACCGGCTCGATCGACATCGCCGCCGCCGGCAGCGTGCAGCTGCTCGACACCGAAGCGCCTGCGGTGATCATCGCCGCGGGCCGTCTCGCGAGCGGGCAGTCGCAGGCGACCAGCACGGTGGTGTACACCGTGCGCGGTGCGCCGACGCTCATCGATACCGGCTCGGTCAACGCCGAAGCGGCGGGCTCGATCCGCATCAGCGCGGGCGTCGACATCATCGGCGTGCAGGATGTCTACGACACCAACGGCACGCGCACCGACGTGCGCGGCGCGAATATTTCGCAGGCCTGGTGGCCCTGGCTCGAACGCAGCTGCCTGATCGCGCAGCGCGGCGGCTGTGGCGAGTATTCGACGGCGGCGATCAACTTCGGCGCGTTCAACCAGGGCGTGCTGAGCGTCGGCGGCGACGTGTCGGTGAGCGCGGGCAACGAGGTTCGCGATCTGTCGGTTTCGCTGCCGACCAACTGGAGTCGCAGCGGTGCGACGGTGTACGGTGGCGGTGATCTGAGCGTGAGCACGGGCCGCGATCTGGTCGGCGGCAGCTACTTCGTCGCCAGTGGTGCGGGCAGCTTCGACATCGGCGGCTCGGTGCTGTCCGCACGCAATGACGCGGCCGGCAGCGCGACGGGTGTGCTGCTCGCCCTGCAGCAATCGCAGCTGAACCTGCAGGCCATCGGCGACGTGGTCATCGGCGGTGTCTATAACCCGTCGTATCTGTTCGCGGGCTTCGATTCGCAGGCCTACGGCAGCGATTCGAGCCTCGAAGTGACTTCGGTCGCCGGCGATCTGCGCTTCGGCACCGCCTCTTCGCGCGTACTCGGCTACGGCCGCACCGCGCTGACTTCCGCTTATCCGTATGTGCTGCCGGCGAATCTTTCGCTGAATGCGCTCGCGGGCGGCATCAGCATCGAGAGCCGCGGCGAGTTGTATCCGTCGGCGACGGGCCAGCTCAGCATCATCGCGCGCGACGATGTGCGCTTCTTCCATCAGGGTGGCACTGGAACCTATTTCGGCCTGATCGACGCGAGCCCGTCGCTGCTGCCGTCGACTGCCAATCTGCTCGCCGCGACTTCGCTGCGCAACAGCTTCATCTACGACGGCGCCGCTTCGCAGTTCGAACTGCATGTCGCCGGTGGTTTGCATGCCAGGGATGCGGAACCGGTGCGGATCTACAGCGCACTCGGCGACATCGTCGACGGCGACGCCGACTTCCGTAACGCGGTGACGATCGCGACCAACAAGGAGACGCTGATTCGCGCAGGCCGCGACATCGTCGACCTGAGTTTCCGCGGCCAGAACCTCTACGAATCCGACGTCACGCTGATCGCGGCCGGCCGTGATCTGTACGACCGTCCGCTGGTGGTGCAACAGACCCTGCCGGTGATCGAACTCGGCGGCTACGGTACGCTGGTGGTGCAGGCCGGCCGCAACGTCGGTCCGATCACTTCGGCCAACGAAGCGCTGCAGCTGAACTATCTGGTCGGCCTCGATCCGGCGTATCCGGGCATCTACTCGGTCGGCAATCTCTACAACGCTTCCCTCGAACGTCGCGGCGCGGACATCTCGGTGGTGTTCGGCATCGGTCCGGGCATCGCGACGAGCGAGTTCGCCAATGCCTACGCCAATCCGTTTGCTCCGGCCGAAGGCTTGCCGGGCTACGGCGAATCGCTGATCGAGTTCATGACGGCCTACCTGTCCGACCAGCAACGTCGCGCAGGTGGTGCGGGCACGGTATCGCTCGATGAGCAGCAGGCTTGGGACGCCTTCCAGTTGCTACCGGACTATCAGCAGCAGCGCCATCTGTACTCGGTGTTCTTCGACATCCTCGATCGCACCGGTGTCGACTTCAACAATCCGGATGCGGCCGGCTACCAGCAGTTCTCGCGCGGTTACCGTGCGATCGAAACCCTGTTCCCGGCGGCGCTCGGCTACACCAGCAACTCGCTCAACGGCGGCGAGAATGGTGCCGAGGAGCTGATCGCCACGGGCCAGTTCGACATGCGCGGGTCGACGGTGCAGACGCAGCAGGGCGGCAGCATTTCGATCGTCGGCCCGGGCGGCGACGTGCTCGTCGGCAGCGTGGCGGCACCGCCGTTCGTCGCATCGAATCCGCCGTTCTCCGCAGGCATCAGCCCCAACGTGCAGGGCATCCTGGTTCTGGAACAAGGTGCCATCAGCCTTTTCGCCGATCGCAACGTGCTGCTCGCCCAGAGCCGCATCTTCACCGAGCAGGGCGGCAACGTGCTGATCTGGAGTTCCAACGGCGACATCAACGCAGGCCAGGGCGTGAAGACCAGCACCGAACTGCCTCCGGTGACCTACATCTGCGACCTCGATCAGTTCTGCGTCGTCGACGCGCGTTCGCAGGTCAGCGGTGCCGGTATCGCGGTTCTGCAGACCCTTCCGGATGCGCCTTCGGGCAGCGCCAACCTGATCGCCCCGCGCGGCACGGTGGATGCCGGCGACGCCGGTATTCGCGTGGCGGGCAACCTCAACGTGGCAGCTTTGCGCGTCGCCAACGCCGACAACATCCAGGTGCAGGGCAACGAAGTCGGCGTGCCGACGGGCCTGGTCGACGTGAGTTCGGTCGCGGCCGCGAGCTCGGTGGCGGCGGCCGTGCAGCAGAGTGCCGATTCGGTGGCGGGCGCCAATCGCCAGAACGAAACGGCGGCCAATCTGATCACCGTCGAAGTGATCGGCTTCGGCTCCGAGGGTGCGCCGTAAAAAAAATCAAAAAAAACCTGAAAAAAGGCGGTTCGAACCGCCTTTGTCTTCAAAGTTTCAATTTGTTGCAAATATCGATCTCTACGATTCACCGCGTTGCATAGAGCCGACGGCTCGACACTTCCCTGCAAAAAAACCTCTCTGGAGAGTACCGATGCGCTTGAAGATGAAATCAATCGTGGTGGCCGCGTGCGCGGCGATCGCGGCTCCCGCGTTTGCGGCCCCGAGCACCACGCTGTACGGCGGCGGCGCCACGCTGCCGGCGATCGGCTACGTCGGCAACACCTGGCTCGCCCCGACTCCGGACAATCGCCTGAGCAGCCAGGGCGACGCCGGTTCTCTGTTCGGTCTCTACAGCGCGCTCGATCCGACCAATCCGACGGTTTCGTATTGCCAGACGGGCAGCGGCACCGGCCGCGGCGTGATCACCGGCGCCAACCAGGGCACCGGCACCTGCCCGACCTACGCGTCGTCGCCGACCGGCTTCGCCGCTCCGACGGCCGATGCGCACTTCGGCGCTTCGGATGCCCCGATCAGCGCTTCGGAGTTCAACCTCGGCGTGACCAACAAGGGCGCTACGCGCGGCCAGCCCGTGCAGTTCCCGGCCACCGCCGGCGCCATCGCGATCATCTACAACAACAACCAGGTCGTGAAGAAGAACGGTGCGCCCGAACAGCTGAACCTGACCGAATCGCAGATCTGCCAGATCTGGGCCGGCCAGATCACCAACTGGAGCGACCTGGGCCGCCCGGCCAAGCCGATCAAGCTGGTCTACCGCAGCGACAGCAGCGGCACCTCGTTCGGCTTCAGCAACCACCTTTCGTATGTCTGCCCGAACCCGGCCTACGCGACTCCGACCACGGTTTCAGGCTTCAGCACGCAGTCGACCTTCGCCAACGCTTTCGTCGGCGGCTCGTCCGCGGTTCCGGCCGGCGCCATCGCTGCCAGCGGCAACGGCGGCGTGACCGCCGCGGTCAACGCCAATGACGGCGCCATCGGCTACGCCGAAGTCGCCAACGCCGTGCAGGTCGCCAAGCTCGATCCGACCGCCGCGGTCAAGTTCGCCTCGGTTTCGCTGAAGGCCGGCGGCAAGAAGAAGAGCCCGGACAAGAACCCGAAGGCCTTCAAGATCGCGGCTTCGGCCGTGAACACCGACAAGGTGCTGGGCTCGAACGACGCCAATGGCCGTCCGACGCTTGTCGCGCTGACCGCTCCGAACCCGGGCTGCGTGTTCGTGGTCGACCCGGCCGCCTACGCCACCTCGATCGTCGAAGCCGGCGACTACAAGCAGTACCCGATCGTCGCCGTGAGCTACCTGCTCGGCTACTACAAGGGCTACGGTGAAGACGTCACCAACGTCCGCAACTTCTTCGCGGCTCCGTACAACCCGGCCATCAAGGGCGCCTCGGCTCCGGAAGGTGGCGAGCTGTTCATCGGCGCCAAGACCGGCCTGTCGTTCCTCGGCGGCGTGAACCTGAAGAACAACATCACCGGCACCAAGAAGGCCCCGGCGGCCTGCATCAACCAGTAAGACGGGCTTCCCAACGATTGTTGCAGTTCGCGTCCGTCTAGGGCGCACTCCTGGAACCCGCCTCTCCGGAGGCGGGTTTTTTTGTTGCCGGCCCCGGGAGCTGGATCGGATTCGTGCTGGACCTGGGCCGCCAGGCCCTTGAAAATACGTCGCTGTTCCCCAAGCTGGGAGCATCCCGACTTTCCAAGAATCCTCCGGCGAACGCGATGCCTATTTACGAGTATTTCTGCACCGAGTGCGGTAAGCAGTCCGAGATTTCCCACCGTATGTCCGACCCGCCGGCCACCGATTGCCCGGTCTGCGGCAAGCCGGCGCTGACCAAGCAGATGTCGGCGGCCGGTTTCCGGCTCAAGGGCGGCGGCTGGTACGAGACCGATTTCAAGTCCGGCGGCAAGCGCAACCTCGCCGAGGGCGGCGGTACGTCCTCGTCGGGCGACGGCGCGAGCCCCGCCGCGGCCAGCTCCGGGACTGGTTCGGCGACCAGCTCCGGCGCGTCGCCCGCCCCGGCCGCGAGCAGCACGCCGGCGGCCTCGAGCTCGAGCTGAACCCGCAGCCGAAACGCCTGCGAGCTTCACCCTGTGCAGCGCCCCCTTTGCCGGGGGCGTTGTCGTTGATGAGGGTCGAAAAAGCCCGGCCTTCGGGCTTCGACCGCAAACGTCTCAGGTGCGTACAATGCGCGCCTCGCGCAAGCCCTCGCCGGGCCCGCTCCGTTCTCCCAATCCGATTCCAACCATGATGCGTTCCCACTACTGCGGCCAGGTCACCGAAGCGCTGACCGGCGAAACCGTCTCCGTCTGCGGCTGGGTTCATCGCCGCCGGGATCATGGTGGCGTGATCTTCATCGATCTGCGCGACCGTGAAGGCGTGCTGCAGTGCGTGTTCGATCCGGATACCGCCGAAGCCTTCGCCGCGGCCGATCGCCTGCGTTCGGAATACGTGGTCAAGATCACCGGCCGCGTGCGTCCGCGCCCGGCCGGCACCGAGAACGCCAACCTGGCCAGCGGCAAGGTCGAGCTGCTCGGCAAGCAGCTCGAAGTGCTGAACCGCTCCGAGACGCCGCCGTTCCAGATCGACGACGACTCGGTGGGCGAGGACACGCGCCTGGCCTTCCGCTACATCGACCTGCGTCGCCCGCAGATGCAGAAGAACCTGCGCCTGCGCCACGACGTGATCCGCCGCATCCGCAACTACATGGATGCCAACGGCTTCGTCGACGTGGAAACGCCGATCCTCACGCGTGCGACGCCCGAAGGCGCGCGCGACTATCTGGTGCCTTCGCGTACCCACCAGGGCAGCTTCTTCGCGCTGCCGCAGTCGCCGCAGCTGTTCAAGCAGCTGCTGATGGTGTCGGGCCTGGATCGCTACTACCAGATCGCCCGCTGCTTCCGCGACGAAGATCTGCGCGCCGATCGCCAGCCCGAATTCACCCAGCTCGACGTCGAAACCAGCTTCATGGGCATGACCGAGATCATGGCGATGATCGAAGGCATGTTCGTCGACCTGTTCCGCGAGGTCATGGACGTCGATCTCGGCACGCTGCCGCACATGAGCTACGCCGACGCCATGGGCCGTTTCGGCTCGGACAAGCCCGACCTGCGCAACCCGCTCGAACTCGTCGAGATCAAGGACCTGGTCGCCGATTCCGACTTCAAGGTCTTCGCCAACCCGGCCAAGGATCCCAAGTGCCGCGTCGCGGTGCTGCGCGTCCCTGGCGGCGGCGAAAAGCTGTCACGCGGGCAGATCGACGGCTATACGCAGTTCGTGACGCAGTACGGTGCACGCGGCCTGGCCTGGATCAAGGTCAACGAGAAGGCCAAGGGCCGCGACGGCCTGCAGTCGCCGATCGTCAAGAACCTGTCCGACGAAGCGCTCGCGGGCATCCTCGGACGCACACGGGCGCAGGACGGCGACATCCTGTTTTTCGGTGCGGACAAGTTCAAGGTCGTCTGCGACGCGCTCGGCGCGCTGCGTCTGAAGGTCGGCAACGATCTCGGCATCACGCGTGGCGGCTGGGCCGCGCTGTGGGTGGTCGACTGGCCGATGTTCGAGGAGGACGATGGGCGCTGGGTTTCGCTGCACCATCCGTTCACCGCACCCAAGCAGTTCGACGCGCAGGAAGTGCGCAACAACCCGGGCACGATCATCAGCCAGGGCTACGACATCGTGCTCAACGGCATCGAGATCGGCGGCGGCAGCGTGCGTATCCATCGTGCCGACGTGCAGCAGGCGGTGTTCGACCTGCTCGGCATCTCGCCCGAGGAGCAGCAGGAGAAGTTCGGCTTTCTGCTCGAAGCGCTGTCCTACGGCGCTCCGCCGCACGGCGGCATCGCGCTCGGCATCGACCGCCTGATCATGCTCATGGCGGGCGCCAGTTCGATCCGCGAAGTCATCGCCTTCCCGAAGACGCAGACCGCCCACGACCCGATGACCAAGGCCCCGGGCCAGGTCGATGCGCGTCAGTTGCGTGAACTGTCGATCCGTTCGACTGTCCAGCCCAAGGGCACCGCACAAACCGCTACAACTCCAGGTACGCCGGGCAACACCGGCGGCGCGGCGCCCGCCGGATCGGCCTGAGCCGATCCGCCGCACGCCATTCATCAGGTCACGAAGGAAGTCCGCCGCATGTCGAAGTCGATCCGCCGCCCCCTGTCCTCGCTCATGGCGGTATTCGCCGCATCGGCTGGAGCGCTCGCGCTCGGCGCTTGCAACGGCGTCGGCGACGGCAACTCGCTCGACCGGATCCACATCGTGCCGGCGGAGTTCTCGACCACGCTCGAAGGAATCCAGGAGCAGTACACCGATGTGGACGCCTACCAGTGCGCGCCGCGGTCGCTGAGCCTGTTCGGCACCTTCACGCGCGGCGATGACGACATCGGCGATTTCACGACGCGGGCGGACTGGAGCTCCGACAATCCGGCCGTCGCCCGCGTCAGCAACGGCGACATCGCCAGCCCGATCGATTCCACGCTCATGCTCGGCAAGGGCGTCATCGTGCCCGGCAGCGTCGGCGAGACGACCATCCGCGCGAACTATCTGGACCTGCAGGCCACGATCACGGTCAAGGTCGGCACTCCGACCGATTTCACGATCACGCCCGCCAACCCCTACCTCACCCTGCATTCGCGGCAGGGCCTGCAGCTCATGGCCAAGCTCGGTGGCGTCGAAACCAACCTGACGGCCGTGGGCGGCACGCAGCTCGTGAAGGCGGCGTTCAACCCGGTCAACGACACGCTGGCCAAGGTCGTCGTTTCGAGCTCCGTCCCGGTCGTCACCGCCCTGGGCGTCACGGGCAGCCCGCTGACGCTCGAACTCACGCTGCCGTATTGCAACCAGGTGGTCAGCACCACCGTGAACGTGGCGGTGCCGGAGTCGCTGACGCTGACGCACGAAGAGGGCTTCAATGGCGAGCTGATCGTCAACACCAACGAGCTGCTGACGCTCAAGGCCAACTTCGGCGAGGGCATCGAGCCGCAGGATCTGACTTCCCAGGCCGCGTTTTCCCGCACCAACGACTCGACCGACTCCGATGCCGCGTCGCGCTTGTCGGTCGGCACGGGCATCGTCACCGCCCTCAAGGCCGGCGCCGCGGTGCCGGTCCGGGCCGCCTGCTGTGCCATCGACCTCAACGGCGACGGCGATCAGGCCGACGAGGGCGAAACCGCCGCTTATACGAGTAACGCGCTGTCGATCACGCCGGTGGCGGGCGACCTGACCAGCTTCACGATCGCTCCGATGACGCCGACCGTGGTGTCGGGCGAGACCCAGCAGTTCACTGCGCAGGGGACGTTCGACAATGGAGCCCGGACGCAGCCGATCACGCGCCAGGTCACCTGGAGTTCGGACGACAGGACGGTTGCGGCGTTCCCCTCGGGCAGTCCGATCGGTCTGATGCAGTCCGCAGCGAATCTCACCGAAACCGATACCGCCGAGATCACCGCCACGCCGAATACGTCGATCGACGGCACCACGGTCACGGCGCCGATCAAGACCACGGTCACGATCACGCCGGCTCCGGCCGCCGAGTAAGTCCGGCGTCGACCCAGGCCCGGCTCGCGCTCAGCGCAGCCGGGTCAGCTGCACGCTTCCTTCGGCGAGCTGCAGTTCGACTTCGTCGTTCAACTTCACTCCGTCCGGGCTGCGCAGGATTTCGCCGTTGCGATCCCGGGCGATCGCATAGCCTCGGCCCAGCACGGCCTGCGGATTCAGGCTGGACAGCAGCGCATCGAGGCTGGCCAGGCGTTCCGACGGGGCTTGCAGCGCTCCGCGTATCGACTGGTGCAGGCGCAGCTCCAGTCCGTGGCGGCGGTCTTCGAGCCGCAGCAGATGCGCATCGAGACGCAGCGCGGCGAGCCGGGCCCGGTGTCCGCGCAGGCGTTCGTGCAGCGAGGCCACGAGCTGGCGCTGACGCTGGCTCAGACGCAGTTCGAGCTCGTCGAGCCGTTGTGCACGCTCCTGCAGCCGGCGGCCCGGATGCAGCTGGCGCAAGCGATGCTCCAGCTGTCGTAACCGGTCGCGGCGAGCGTTCTGCTGCTGGCCGAGGCTCAGCTCGATGCGGCGCTCGGCGACATCGAGTCGCTGCTCCCAGTCGGCCACGTTGGGGCTCGCGAGCTCGGCCGCGGCGGTCGGCGTCGGTGCGCGCAGGTCGGCGGCGAAATCGGCGATCGTGAAATCGACTTCGTGGCCGACGCCGCAGATCACCGGCTTGGCACAGGCCCGGATCGCACGGGCGACGGCTTCTTCGTTGAAGGCCCAGAGGTCTTCGAGCGAGCCGCCGCCGCGTACCAGCAGGACGACGTCGACCGGCGCGAGCGCGGGCAGTTTCTGCAAAGCCTTGACGATGGCCGGAGCCGCCTCGGCGCCCTGGACCGGCACCGGGTGCAGGTAAACCGTGGTCAGCGGAAAGCGGCGGGCGAGGGCGGTCAGCACGTCCTGCACGGCCGCGCCGGTAGCCGAGGTGATCAGCCCGATCGCGCGCGGAACCGGTGGGATCGGCCGCTTGATCCCGGCGTCGAACAGGCCTTCGGCCTGCAGCCTGGCCTTGAGCTTTTCGTAGGCCAGCAGCAGGGCGCCCTGGCCGGCGGGTTCCATCGCCTCGCAGATCAGCTGCAGGTCGCCGCGCGCGGTGTAGACGCTCGGCTGGGCGCGAACGCGCACCTGGTCGCCGTCGCGCGGCAGCGGACGCACGAGGAAGTTGCGGTTGCGGAACATCACGCAACGCATTTGCGCGCGCCCGTCCTTGAGCGTGAAGTACCAATGCCCCGAACTCGGCTTGGACAGGTTCGAAATCTCGCCCTCGACCCAGACCGAGGGCAGCGCGTCCTCGACGAGGGCGCGCAGGATCTCGGTGAGCTCGGAAACGGCGTAGACCGTGGTGGCGGTAGGCATCCGCGATTATGGGAGGGGTTCGCCGGATTATTAAAGCCGGTCTGCGGATGCCTTCTGCGGAGGCCCCATGCGGAAACCGCATCTGTATAATGTCGCTTTGCCGGAGCCGTTCATGTCGCGTCTTTCCCAAGACTCCCGCATCGATCTCGAAGCCCTCACTTTCGACGACGTGCTGCTACAGCCCGCGTACTCGGAAGTGCTGCCCAGGCAGGTCGATCTTCGTACCCCGCTGACTTCGCGCATCACCCTCAACATTCCGCTGCTGTCCGCGGCCATGGATACGGTCACCGAATCCAAGCTCGCGATCGCGCTCGCGCAGGAAGGCGGCATCGGCATCGTTCACAAGAACATGACGGCCGAGCGCCAGGCCGCCGAAGTCCGCGCGGTCAAGAAGTTCGAAGCCGGCGTGATCGTCGACCCGGTGACCGTGCATCCGGGCATGACCATCGGCGAAGTGCTCGCGCTCACGCGCGCGCATCGCTTCTCGGGCGTGCCGGTGGTCGAGGGCAACCAGCTCGTCGGCATCGTCACCTCGCGCGACCTGCGCTTCGAGACGCGCTACGACCAGCCGGTGTCGAGCATCATGACGCCGAAACAGCGCCTGGTGACGGTCAAGGAAGGCGCGAGCAAGGAAGAGGTGATCGCCAAGCTGCACCAGCACCGCATCGAGAAGGTGCTCGTGGTCAACGACGCCTTCCAGCTGCGCGGCATGATCACGGTGAAGGACATCCAGAAGTCCACCGACTTCCCGAATGCCTCGAAGGACGAGCACGGCCGCCTGCGCGTCGGTGCCGCGGTCGGCACCGGCGGCGACACCGACGAGCGCGTCGCCGCGCTCGTCGAAGCGGGGGTCGACGTCGTCATCGTCGATACCGCACACGGACACAGCAAGGGCGTGCTCGATCGCGTTCGTGCGATCAAGAAGCGCTACGGCGATCTACAGGTGATCGGCGGCAACATCGCCACTGGCGAGGCCGCGCTCGCGCTCGTCGATGCGGGCGCCGACGCAGTCAAGGTCGGCATCGGCCCGGGCTCCATCTGCACCACGCGGGTCGTTGCGGGCGTGGGCGTTCCGCAGATCAGCGCGGTGATGTCGGTAGCCGATGCGCTGCGTGGCCGCAACATTCCGCTGATCTCCGATGGCGGCGTACGCTACTCGGGCGATTTCGCCAAGGCCATCGCGGCCGGCGCGTACTGCGTGATGGTGGGCTCGATGCTCGCGGGCACCGAAGAAGCGCCCGGCGAAGTCGAGCTCTATCAGGGTCGCTCGTACAAGGCGTATCGCGGCATGGGCAGCATGGGCGCAATGTCGCAGGCCCAGGGCTCCAAGGATCGCTACTTCCAGGACACCACCAGCGAAGTCGAGAAGCTGGTTCCGGAAGGCATCGAAGGCCGTGTTCCGTACAAGGGCCCGATGGGCGCGATCGTGCATCAGATGATCGGCGGCCTGCGTGCGAGCATGGGCTACACGGGTTGCCTGAGCATCGGCGAAATGCGCACCAAGACGCGCTTCGTGAAGATCACGTCCGCCGGCATCAAGGAAAGCCACGTCCACGACGTGACGATCACCAAAGAAGCGCCGAACTATCGCGTCGGCTGAAGCTGAGAACCCGTTGATGTCCGCACCCGCTGCAAACATTCACGCCGACCGGATCCTGATCCTCGACTTCGGCAGCCAGCTCACCCAGCTCATCGCTCGCCGTGTGCGCGAGCTCGGCGTCTACTGCGAGCTGCATCCCTACGACATGGCCGACGCGGCCATTCGCGAGTTCGCGCCCAAGGGCGTGATCCTGTCGGGAAGCCCGGAATCGGTCGCCGCGGCAGGCTCGCCGCGCCCGCCGGCCGCGGTCTGGGAACTCGGCGTGCCGGTGCTCGGCATCTGCTACGGCATGCAGGTGATGGCGCATCACTTCGGTGGCGTGGTCGAGCCGCACGACCAGAAGGAATTCGGCTACGCGGAGGTTCGCGCGCGCGGACATTCGCAGCTGCTCAAGGGCATCGAAGATCGCGTCAACGCCGAAGGCCACGGCCTGCTCGACGTCTGGATGAGTCACGGCGATCGCGTGGTGCAGCTGCCCGAAGGCTTCAAGTGCATCGCCTCGACGCCAGACTTGCCGCTCGCCGGCATGGCCGATGAAATGCGCCACTACTACGGCCTGCAGTTTCACGCCGAAGTCACGCACACCAAGCAGGGCGAACGCATCTACTCGCGTTTCGTGCACGAGATCTGCGGTTGCGGCAATGCCTGGAAGCCCGACAGCATCATCGACGACGCGATCGCGCGCGTTCGTGCGCAGGTCGGCGATGGCCACGTGTTGCTGGGCCTTTCCGGCGGCGTCGATTCGTCGGTGGTCGCCGCGCTGCTGCACAAGGCGATCGGCAAGCAGCTGACCTGCGTGTTCGTCGATCACGGCCTGCTGCGGCATCAGGAAGGCGATCAGGTCATGCAGATCTTCGCCAAGAATCTCGGTGTGAAGGTCATTCGCGTGAACGCCGAGCAGCGCTTCCTCGAAGCGCTCGCGGGCGTGGCCGATCCGGAAGCCAAGCGCAAGATCATCGGCAAGCTGTTCGTCGATGTGTTCGATGAAGAGTCGAGCAAGATCGACAACGTGCAGTTCCTGGCTCAGGGCACGATCTATCCGGACGTGATCGAGTCGGCCGGTGCCAAAACCGGCAAGGCGCACGTGATCAAGAGCCATCACAACGTCGGTGGCCTGCCCGAGCACATGAAGCTCAAGCTCGTCGAGCCGCTGCGCGAGCTGTTCAAGGACGAAGTGCGCCGCATCGGCGTCGAACTGGGCTTGCCGCACGAAATGGTCTATCGCCATCCGTTCCCGGGTCCGGGCCTCGGCGTGCGCATCCTCGGCGAAGTCACCAAGGCCGCGGCCGATACGCTGCGCCTGGCCGATCACATCTTCATCGAAGAACTGCGCAAGAGCGGCTGGTACGACAAGACCAGCCAGGCTTTCGCGGTCTTTTTGCCGGTGAAGTCGGTCGGCGTGACCGGCGACGGCCGTCGCTACGAGCCCGTCATCGCGCTGCGCGCGGTGCAGACCATCGATTTCATGACCGCGCACTGGGCGCATCTGCCGTACGAGCTGCTCGACGTCTGCTCGCGCCGCATCGTCAACGAGATCGCCGGTGTCTCGCGCGTGGTCTACGACGTCTCCGGCAAGCCGCCGGCGACTATCGAGTGGGAATGATTACGTCCGGCACTGGCCGGCACCAAGTGGCACGAAAGATAACATAAGCCCGCGTAAATGCGGGCTTTTTTATGATTATGTCTGGCACCGACTGGAAAGGTTTGGCAGTGCCAAGCACCATTTTTTCTTGGCACGACGAATGGCATAGACTCCTTGTCGGTGCCATGGATGGCATCGATTGTTGGCGCTCACCGAAAACTGACCATCGATGCCGTCGATTCTGCGTCCGCGAAAACCCAGATCGACGATGACGTGCCGGGGTTTCACGTCCGTGAGAATGGCCACCTGCTCGATCTGCTCGGCCAGCGTGTCGCCGTCATAGGGATTGCCCGGAAAACTGCGCGCACCGACGATCAATCCCTGTTTGGCGGTGACAGCCAGGCCGACCTTGACGCCGAATTCGTAAGGGTTGCGCGCCTTGCCCTTGCAGATGCACTCGACCTCGGGCGCATGCAGCGCATACAGCTTGTTCCGGTCCTTGGGCTTCTGCCGCTGAAGCCGTGCGATGCGTTCCAGCCACGGTGACAGCGTGGTGTGCTGCTCCGCGCTGGCCTTGCGCTGCACATCGCGCAGCAAGCGACCCAGGATCGTGCGCTGGCGCTTGAGCAGGCGTCGCAGCCGTTTGAACTGCTTGGCATGGGCATAGGGCATAGCCTGCAGCGCGACGGCGCAGCGTCGGGCCTTGGCGCTCGTAGCTCTGCCGAAGTGCGATGCCGCAACGTCGCGCCAGCCGCACGAGCTTCTTGCGCGCCACCTCGAGCAGGCGACTGTCGGTGGGATACGCCACGGCTTTCTCTTGCACCGTGGTGTCGACGATCACACGCGAAAGATCGGCCGGCTTGAGCGCATTCAGATCCTTGGCTGCGGCGATGCTCTGCGCCAGCAACTCTTCCACCCCGGCTTCACCCAGGCGCTTGCGAAAGCGCGTCAGCGACGAGGGATCGCAGGGAAAGCGAGTCTGGAAGAACACTTCGCCGCAGAAGAACTGCCAGTAGGGGTTTTCCAGCCAGCGCTCGCAGAGGGCTTCGTCCGACAGATCGTAGGCGTGCTTCAGGTAGAGCAGCCCACACATCAATCGCAGCGACAACGCAGGACGGCCGCCGCCCTTGGGCTCGGCTGGCAGCACCGAAGACAAACGCTGGGCCATGACGTCCCAGGGCATCACCGCCGAAAGCTTGCACAACGAATGCCGCAGATCGATCTGCGCATCCAGGCGATTGCGACACAGGTCGGTCGACACCGACGCGGCGCTCTGAGCGGGAGTGGGCTGATGCCGCATGCGAAAACCCTTGTTGAAATTGCCAGGAATCCATCCGCCGACATTATCTTTCCGGCAATTTCAACAGGCTATTTCCTCGCCTATCTTGCTGTCCAGGAATGACTTTTTGGATTCTTCAGGGGCGACTAGTTAAGCTCTTGCCGTGTTCGTCGGCCAACACAAGCCAGGTCAGGGTCTCCTTGTCACCAGCGGCCACACGGTCTGGCAACTCAAGCACAAAGGCAGCCATGCTGTGCTGTGAGCGGCAAGGACGGCCGACGCTTCAGCTTTCACAGATGCCGATACTGCTGTGCTGATCGCTTTCATTGTCATGCGTGCCACTTCAACGACGGCAGCTGACTTGGGAGCGTCAGAGAGCTGCCGCTCTCCCGTTATTCATACCAGCATTGCATGAATCCTCTTTAGCCAGTTCGTAACCTCGCCGGAAACATCACTTTGCGCAAACCTGTTCGCTGTCATTTTCGCGACAGCATCGCGATTGAGCCGTTTTTTTGCTCGACTGACCTTGTCTGCAAGTTCCTTGGGATCGTTGAGGACGTCCGTCCAGGGCTTTCCACTACCGGACGCGGCATGCACCGCTTGCGCCACAATTAGAGGTACATCGCAGGTATCTGTGAACGTAACCACAATTCCGTTCATGCCTTCCGAAATCGCGTCTGCATGAAGATAATTTTCAAGTTCGCGCTTTGCCGTAATGGCAGCCCATGAGCCGTCAGTTCGTGCATTGACGGCATCGCATTCCGGTTGGTATTTCGGTGGGGTAGCATCATCCCTGTCGTATATATGAACTTCAGGCAGATTCAGGTTGCGCAGATAATGCTTGGCAACCCATTGCTTCAACGAACCACCACCGAGAGGCACTAACGCCACTCGACTGTCGCTGGTGAAATCTACGATATCGGCGAAATCAGGCTTAAACATGGAGCTGACACGCTCTAGAAATTCGATGTCATTTGTCCCTTCCACGAAGACCAAGGCCTGAACCCGGCGGTCTGGTAGAACACCAAGCTCATTTGCTATTACAGCTAAGTCGGCATCGCTACAGGGAGAGACGGCTGCCGTGCCGTCGGCTTGCTTACGGACATACCGCAAACTGTCGCTCGGCAGGAGGCCAGTCAAGCCAGGTGTGTGCGACGTGACCAAAACTTGCGTATTCTCATCCGCTGCAAGCTCTTTGAGCGCCTGGACTAAGAGTCGCTGGTTGTCAGGGTGCTGCGAGGTTTCCGGTTCCTCGATGGCATAGATTACGCTTAGTGCTCCCTTCTCGGTGCGGCGCCGTTCCGCTTCGGCCCGAAAGAAATTCAAGAGAATGAGACGGCGGACACCGCTCCCTCGCTTGTTGATGGGGATGTCGTTGTCCCCCACCAGCCCGAATTTGAAAACATCCCATTTTGGGTCAGTTTTGAAAAATGGCTTCAGCTCGCTTGCTAAGCGGCCATCCATTTCATTTAGCTTTGCCAGTGTCCGCTTCGCCACGTCCTCGGCTCTCGCCCGCACCGAATCTTCAATCTTCTTCAGATCGTTCGCCATCTCTTTTAATGCCTGAGTGATAGCAAACTTGAGTGGGCTCTGAACCTCCTCATCTCCATCTTGGCTGGGGCGGTCCGATTTGAAGAGAGCGTACATTGGCAGTTGGGTCTTAAGTTGGTCCCAAACTTTCTTGGCGTCCTCTTTATCGAGAGGTAATAGCTTTCGTTCAAGCGTGAGCGGCTGACATGTTTCACGAATCGCATGCCGCATACTTCCATTGATCGTCAGGTTTACCGTGGATTCATCGATACCCAATTTCTTCACGCGGGCCTTGAGATCGCTGTTTTTCAGTGTGAGCAGATCGGCAGCGTCAGCGTTGGTAGGGTGCTGCGCCGCCGCAAAAACGGATTCCTTTGGTGTCTTTACCGATGCGTCCCATTCCTTGACGATTTCAAGCTCGCCGTTTTCATTTAACAGATGCTCGTCGGCCAGGGATGTGTGAGCGGCTGCATCAAGGACTATCTCGGTGGGCAGGCTGTCAAACGCGCAGCCAATGCGGATCGTCGTTCTTGTGCCATGCACACAGGCATCACCGCGTTCCGGTTTGCCATCGTTAAAGAAGATTTCAAGCGCTTCGAGGATCGTTGATTTTCCCGCATCGTTTTTACCAATAAACGCTGTCAGGTTGTCAATTTCGATGCGGGTGCTTTGGGAGTACCCACGGAAGTTCTCAAGAATGACAGCTGCAAGTTTCACGTGGTGCCCCCAATTTTTCTTGGTTAGATTTGGTTTTTCCCGCTATGGTGTTATTACTAGGCTAGGAAATGGCGCAACGTCCAACATAGATGCCAGCGTGGAAAGAGTGAATACCCGGCCATCGGTATCACGCACTACAGGTCCAAGAGCGTCGTTGATCCGAGCCCATCCAATACCGCCCAGGACGGCGATAAGTGGGACGCCTCCGAGGCGCACAGATTCAGCCTTAAGGCTTCGGAAACGCAGGGCTTTATCTCGGGCCGTTCCGCCATTGTTGGTGCCCTTGCACTCAAGCATGGCCTTCAGGCTGTCGTCGGCCGGGTCGTACACCACGAAGTCAGGCGCCGGCGTCACGTGGACCTCGAAGCGCCTGGCAATGTCGGCCTGGTTGTGGCTTCCCGTGCGGATGAACGAGATTCCGTGAGCCGTGAATAGCGCTTCTACCGCGTCCTCGATCAAGTCCCCGCGCAGGGTCGATGTGGCATCGAGGACCTGGCGGAAAGCGCCGCCACAGTGGCGCTGGTGCAGGAACACCCGCAGGGGCACGCCGTTAGCCGCGAAGTTGCGGACGCTGGCCCAGCCGCTTTCGGTATCGGGCTTGCGCTGCTTGCTTTTGAGGCCGTCCGGTGCATCGCCGAACAGCTCCCCATCCATTGCCATCGTGATCGTCTTGGCCGCGACTTGGGCCTGTGCCGTTGCCTTGGTCAGCGCGGCGGCTGTGTCGCGCCGCTGGTAGTCGATCGCACTGCGCTCTAGCGTGTCGATCTGCGCCGCCGTCAGCGGGGCCAGCTCTTCAGGACCACCGGCCAGAAGCGTCGAATGGGCGAACTCGTCTTTCGTCAGGCCTAGCAGCGTGCGGAAGACCAGCAGGGAGCGCGGACACTCTACAAGGGCGGCCTGTAGCTCGGCTTCGCTGACACGGGTGAAGCCCTCAGTCAGCCTGGCCACCACATCGTAGGCGGCGAAGAAATGCTCAGTCTCGTAGAACGGGGATTCGTGGATATAGGCGAAGTCTGGGGCCAGGTGCGGCATGTACAGCTCGCGGGCCACGGCCGCGTATATCGTGCCGTGCTCCTCCGTGCCGTGACGCTGGGGCACAAGGCGGATTTGCTGAATGCGCTGGGTGAATGTGCCAGCTCCAAGGATGGCCTCAATAGTTGCTTCAACAGTCATCGGCTCATACCCCCATCGCGCTGACTAACTGGCCGGGCGTGTCGTCGGCCAGGTCGGCCGCGATGCGGCGCAAACCTTCCTTCACGAAGTCCTCGTGCAGCTCGATGCCGCCAGCCTGGCGACCAAGTCGGCGTCCGACGACTACTGTAGTCGCCCCTCCGGCGAAGGGGTCTACCACGACACCGCCGGCGGGGCTTGCGGCCTTGATGAAGAACTCAGCTAAGCCCTCGGGCATTGCGGCCGTGTGGGCCACGCCCCGGTGCTGGTTGTAAGTCTGCGAAACCGCCACCACATTGCCAGGGTCCGCGCCGCCTAGGAGATAGGTTTTGGTTCGGTCACGACCAAAGCCGGCTTCCGTGCTGCGCCGGCCCAGCTTGTCCTTCTTGCGCCGCTCGATCTCTGAGGTGTCGGCTTTGTAGGGCACGCGCACGGCGTTGAGGTCGAAGAAAGGCTTGTTTCCGCGTGCGAAGTGATAGACGTACTCGAAGCTGTCCTTCGTCCTCGGGCCGAACTTGCCCGGCACTGCGTTGGGCTTGGACCAAATGTAGGTTTCGACCCACCGCCAGCCCATGTTTTGGAGTGCCAGGACCAGCTGATACACGTAGGGATGACGCTGGCCCTTGAGCGGGCCCCGGTTTGCTACCCGGTTCTTGATGTTGATGATGAGGCTGCCGCTGGGCTTGGCCGCGTCGTACATCGCACGTGCGAAGGGCAGGAACCATTCGACATAGCGATCAGGGTGGATGCGGCTGTAGGCGCGCGCATCAGCATACGGCGGCGATGTAAAAAAAAGGTCAACGCTGGCGCGCGGTAGCGAGGGAAGAATAGCCAACGAGTCACCTTCCATGACTCCCTCAGCCAGTAGCCTATCCAGCAACCGTTGGTCGCTCTCCACGATCTTCGGTGGACACTTAGGTGCAAGCTCGAAAATATGTCGCTGCGGCTGCGGTGCCGACCTTTGAACCAACTTCAATATCGGTTTCTTGTTCATTCCTGTGTTCCCCGGCCCCCGGGGCTCGACGATTTCTGTTGGTTGCGCTGTAGTCGTTCCTGCCCAGTGGCGAACAGATCACCTTGCCCTTGCAGGTTTCGTTCGACATAGGCTTGCATGAACTCGCGCAGCACATCGGACGCGTGCCTGTTTGCATGTTGGCAGACGGCAACGAAGGCTTCGCGCAAGTCCTTCTCCACCCTAATTCGGATGCCGGCGTCTTTCATGTGACGAGGGTGCCACATGGATACACGTTTGTGTATCCATGTTGCGACGCAATGGGCCGCTGAATTGTGAAGAAATACGCCATCCCCACAAAGTCCGCCGACCGGTACTTGAAGGTGGATAGGCTGATGTGCTTGGTTGTTGCCAGCAAAGATGAGCGCCAGGAGGGCGCAGGTGACGAAGTCGCTCAAGCCCAGGCCGAGCCGATTCCATTCCGAGAAGATCGCGGCAGATGTGTTCTAGCAGGCTGGTGAAAAACCGCTGTCTTCCCCGCATTTTGGTGGTTTCCGGATTTTGACGGCCCCGGAAAGTGGCCGTGGTGACTCCGCTTGCCTGCTTTCGATCCTCGTATGCGAAGGATCGGCTGCGCGCGCCGACTGC